>WBZS01001013.1_pt1 | contig 25782 bp, 24 predicted proteins | sample 5204201 | NCBI WGS metagenome assembly WBZS01 (sample SAMN12344357, study PRJNA552823) | activated sludge metagenome | biome: Activated sludge suspended growth; feature: Nitrification reactor; material: Wastewater; isolation source: activated sludge from nitrification reactor of wastewater... | reverse complement strand
AAGGAACCCCAGTGGAAGACCCGGACAGACCGGGCGACCTGACGCGTCCCGAGCCAGCCACACGCCCACCCGAATCCCACAACCACAAGCACAAACACCGCTCAACGTCAACCGGTGGATTCAGGCTAACGGCACCGCAGAGCCTTCCAGGGACACCAGAGGCCCCCGATTCTTGTTTGTCCTAGCCAGGGGGAACGTGCCGGGGGTGTGGGGGGTCCGCCGCTCCTGGTCGCCCCGGTCATGCAATAGGTGTGGACGGCATGGAACGGCGGGTTTCCGGAGCCGGGGTGGCGGTCGAGACCGTGGCGGATTTCGAGGGGCGGATCGGTGCGCGCGGGGCGTGGACGCGCGACGGCGGGGCGGGGTTGTCGGTGGCGGCTGGTGGAGTGTGGGAGGGCAGCGTCGGTGGAGGTGGTGGGGGAAGTCGGTGGGGGAGGGCTGTCCCGGAAGGGGCTCGCGGGTGCGTTAGGTCAGGTGACGGGGGCCAGCCAGGGCCAGGCCCCGGGGTCCGGGTTGAGGAGAGTGAGGATGGGATGGCGAGTCAGATTCGGGTGGCCGCCCGTAGGGATGCGCGGGAGGCGCTGGAGCGTCGCCGTAAGGAACGTGAGGAGCTGGACGCGAAGCGGGAAGGGTTCGCGCTGAGCATCATGACGGCGCTGGTCGAGCGGGAAGCGCAGGTGGCGGCGGCCGAGAAGGAAGCCGGGGCGGCGCTGGTCGGGCTGGTCGGCACAGGCCTGGGCATCCGGGAAGCGCTGGACTGGGTCGAGGGACTGACCGAACGTGAGGCCGGACGGCTGATCAAACTCGCCGAACCGAAGAAGCCCGATCCGGAGCAGAAGACCTCCGATGCTGCAACGACTGGATGAGGGGTACTTGGCGGCCGCGACCGCGGACGCCGCCGTGGTGCAACGCTTCCAGGACAAGCTCGTGCTGGTGCCCGGCAGCGAATGTGTCTGGTGGACCGGGGCGGTCAGCGGCCGTGGACACGGCCGGTTCTGGATCGGCGCCGGCCAGGTCGTCATCGCCCACCGCTTCGCCTACGCGCTGGTCCACGGCGTCAACGCACTGCCGGCGCTGCTGGGACACCGCTGCGACAACCCGCTGTGCCAACGCATCGGCGAGGGCCACGTCGTGGAGTCCACCGCCGCGCTGAACCGCGGCGAATGGCTGGCTCGCCGCCACGTGGCGAACGGGCCCCTGGCCGACCCGCGCGGCCCTCGAGGACGCGCGATCGCCCTACGGAATCTGGCCCGGGTCGACGGCGCCGCAGTCCGAGCCGACATCGACCGGATCGAACTGCTCGTCGGCTACCAACCGCCCCTGTTCTGAAACGTCCAAGCGGGTGACGGTGTTAGGCCTCCGGGAATGTTGGTGCCGGCCGGTAGGACGAAGCCACCAGGGAGGTGACCGGTGATGCTGCGACGAGCCGGGTGGGTGAGGGCACTGGCGTCCATGGCGCCGTTGCTGGTCAGCGCGGTCGTGTGGCTGTGGGTCCTGGTGCTGGCGCCGCCCGCGTTCGCGGCGGCAGCAGCGTGCGTGATCGCGGCCGTCGCGCTCCACCCACCCCGACGGTGCTGGCCTGGCGGCACGGCGTCCGGCCCGCCGACCACGCCGAGACCTCAGCCGTACTCGCCGGCTTCATCGCAGATCGGGGGCTTCGTGGCCGGCAGCAGCCGCGCGTGTGGGTGTTTCGTCGTCCGGTCACCGACCAGGTGACCGCGTTGACCGCGCGTGACATCGCAGTGTCGGAACCCTTCCTCGTGGCGATGCTGCGCGGCGAGGTCGACATCGAGGAGGCCTCAGCGGCTGCCGCGTTCGCGGTCGGCTGGCGACGAGCCGCCGGCGGAACGGGCTGGCAACTGATCGAACTGATGTGCCTGCCATGGGACGTCGCGGAAGGGATCGTGGCCGGCCTCGCACAGGCCCGGCTGCCGCTCACCGGGCTGGCCTGGCGGGCTCGTCCGCTGTTCTTCGCGTTGACGATGCTGCAAGCCGCCCAAGCCGGCCGCAGCTGGGTCGCGGTGGCCGTGGCCACGCTCGGCGTCCTCACCTACACCCATCCGTGGGCACGGCGCCGCTGGGCCCTCCAGCGGCAACAAGCCGGCGACGCCGAAGTGATCGCGCAAGGCCTCGGCATCGGCCCAGATGGTGCGCCGGCGATCTCACCACGCCGCCACCGAACAGCGGGCCCGGCAACTCGCCGGACAGGGCACCTAATCCTCCGCGGAACGGTAGCCCTGCCCGCCGATCGCAGCCTGGGCTCCCTCCAGCGTCGCTCCAAGATCACGGGCCAGCCCGGCGGCCTGGTCGAGAAGGCTCACCACGGTGGCGACGGAGGAACGGGGGGTCCCGGGTGGGGTCGTCCTCGATGACGTCGAGCGCTGATGCCGCGGCCGAGCTGGCCCAGGGCTTGGGGGAGCAGATGCCCGACACTCTTCAGCTCGGCGAGGATCCCGTAGAGCCACGCCGGCAGGATCGCCGACGCGAACCGGTTCCGCTGCCCGCTCGCCTCATCAACCCGTTTGTCGTTCACCCGCGGGGCCTTCACCGGCACCGCGCCGGCGGCGGTCGCGACCTCGGCCTCCAGGGCGGCGGCGAGCATCCGGCGGGCGTAGAAGGGCTCGCCACGGAGGCCCTCGCCACCCGCGGCCCGCCAAGGCCGTGAGCGCGTGGGGGAAGCTGAGAGTTGGAGGCTCGGAGAGCCGCTCTATGGGACGCCGGCGGGGGGAGCGCGCGCGGTGTTGTTGATGGCCGGCACCGGCGCAATCTGCTGGCGATAGATAGCGTGGGCGCGCCACCACCCACGAGGAGAAGCGCATGGCCACCCGCACCACCGTCCACGAGGTGATCGAGGACTTTCGGTCGGCGTCGACTGTGGAGCGCGGCGAGAAGTTCGAGGCCTTGATGGTGGACTACTTCTTCCTGGATCCGACGTTGGCGGTGGAGTACGACGAGGTGCAGCGGTGGCCGGAGTGGGATCACCGTGAGGGCACCCACGATTCGGGCATTGATCTGGTGGCGCGCAGCAAGAGCACCGGTGAGTGGACGGCGATCCAGTGCAAGTTCTACGACCCGAAGCGGACCTTGCAGAAGGACGACATTGATTCTTTCTTCACGGCGTCCGGACGCGCGTGGGACGGCGTGAAGTTCACCAACCGCATCATCATCTCGACGACCGACCGCTGGTCGCATCACGCCGAGACCGCCCTGTCTGGGCAGCAGATCCCGGTGCAGCGCATCGGCCTGGCCGACATTGCCGAGTCTCCGATCGATTGGATGCAGGTCTCCCGGGAGGGCCTGGAGTTCCAGCTGAAGAAGGCCGTCCGCTACGGCTTGCGGGAGCATCAGAAGGACGCCGTCGCGGCGATCCGCGCCGGCTTCGCCGAGCATGACCGCGGCCAGTGGATCTCGGCGTGCGGCACCGGCAAGACGTTCACGTCGTTGAAGTTGGCCGAGGCGATGGCGGCCGACAACGGCGGCCAGTTGAAGGTGCTGTTCCTGGCCCCGTCGATTTCGTTGGTGTCGCAGACGCTGCGGGAGTGGATGGCACAGACCCAGACCGACATCCGGCCGTTCATCGTGTGCTCGGACAGCAAGGCGGGACGCCAGGCCGAGGACATCACCACCCACGACATCCCGCTGCCGACGACGGACGCCGCGCGGTTGGCGTCCGAGATGGCGAAGATCGGACGCCGCGGCCGTCAGATGACGGTGGTCTTCTCCACCTACCAGTCGATCGACGTCGTCGCCGCGGCCCAGAAGGCGACCGGTCAGGAGTTCGACCTGATCGTGTGCGACGAGGCACACCGGACCACCGGCGTAACCCTGACCGGCGACGAGGGCGAGTCGGCGTTCGTGAAGGTCCACGACAACACGTTCCTGCCGGCCGGCAAGCGGCTCTACATGACGGCGACCCCGCGCATCTACGGCGAGGAGGTCCGGAAGAAGGCCGACGAAGCCTCCGCGATCCTCACCTCGATGGACGACGAGACCCTGTTCGGTCCCGAGTTCCACCGGCTCGGGTTCGGCGAGGCCGTCGAACGGAACCTGTTGTCCGATTACAAGGTGATGATCCTGGTCGTCGAGGGTGACGCGATCGCCACCCACCTCCAGACCGCCCTGGCAGCCGACGGCGAACTGTCGCTGGATGATGCCGCGAAGATCGTCGGCTGCTGGAACGGCCTGGCGAAACGCACCACCGATCACGACTTCGGCAATTATCCGGCACCGATGAAGCGGGCGGTCGCGTTCTGCCGCGACATCAAGGCCTCGACCGGGTTCGCGAAGGCGTTCCCCGAGGTCGTCGAAACGCTCACCGCGGACGCCGCCGGCCCGGTCTGTGACGTGCACCACGTCGACGGCACCATGAACGCCCTGATCCGGGCCGAGCACCTGGCCTGGCTGAAGGCGCCCATCCCCGAGGGCGAGTGCCGGGTACTGAGCAACGCCCGCTGCCTGTCCGAGGGCGTCGACGTCCCGGCTCTGGACGCCGTCCTGTTCCTCCACCCCCGCAACTCCCTGGTCGACGTGGTCCAGTCCGTCGGCCGCGTCATGCGCAAGGCGAAGGACAAAGAGTTCGGCTACGTCATCCTGCCCGTCGCGATCCCGGCCGGGCTGGCGCCGGAGGAGGCGCTGAAGGACAACAAGCGCTTCAAGGTCGTCTGGGACGTCCTCAACGCCCTGCGGTCGCACGACGACCGGTTCAACGCGATGATCAACTCGATCGACCTCGACAAGAACACCAAGGGCAAGATCATCCTCGACGTCATCGGCAAGGGCGGCCCCACCGACGACGCCGAAGGCAAACCCCTGAAACGAACGGACGCCGGCGGCGTCCAGTTGCCGTTGTTCGACCTGGGGCAGTGGCGCGATTCGATCCTGGCCCGCATCGTGAAACACTGCGGCGACCGCGAGTACTGGGACGCCTGGGCCAACGACGTCGTCGATATCGCCGCCAACCAGACCGGCCGCATCAAGGCCATCGTCGCGGCCGGCGACCCGGCGGTGACAAGCGAGTTCGACGCGTTCCTCGACGGCCTGAAGGCGAACCTGAACGACTCGATCACCGCCGAAGACGCCGCGAACATGCTCAGCCAGCACTTGATCACCAAGCCGGTGTTCGACGCCCTGTTCGAGCACGATTCCTTTGCCGCGCACAATCCGGTGTCGATCACGATGCAGCGCATGGTGGACGCCCTTGCTGGGCACGGCCTGGACGCCGAAACCGCCAAGCTGGACACGTTCTACGAGTCGGTCCGCAAACGCGCCTCCCAGATCGAGACTGCCGCCGGACGCCAGAGCGTGATCCACGAGCTGTACGAGCAGTTCTTCAAGAAAGCGTTCCCGAAGCAGGCCGCCTCCTTCGGGGTCGTGTACACCCCCGTCGAGATCGTGGACTTCATCCTCCGCGCCGCCGACGACGTCTGCCGTCAAGAGTTCGGCTACGGGCTCACCGACGAAGGTGTGCATGTGCTGGACCCCTTCACTGGCACCGGCACGTTCATCGTCCGGCTCCTGGAGTCCGGGATCATCCGCCCCGAGGATCTCGCCCGCAAGTACGCCCACGAACTGTGGGCCAACGAGATCATGCTGCTCGCCTACTACATCGCCTGCGTCAACATCGAAACCACCTACCAAGCGATCCAACGTGACCTGGAACCGATTCAGCTCTGCTCCGGGATGCTGGGCTACCCCGGCATCCTGGCCAAGCGCGACCTCGAAGCCCAAGGCGACTACGACACCGTCCCCGAGGTCGAGGAGGAGCCGGTGCCCTACGTGCCGTTCCCCGGCGCCACGCTCACCGACACGTTCCAGATCACCGAGGACGGCGACCGGGCCGACACCTCCCTGATCCCGGTCAACAACGACCGCATCGAGGCCCAGCTGGCCGCCCCCATCAAAGTGATTGTCGGCAACCCGCCCTACTCGATCGGGCAGAAGTCTCAGATCTCCGGAAGTAGGGCTGGGTTGAGTGTTGAGGTTGCTGAGGGCTTGACGTGGTAGGTGATGGGTCGACGGTCGCCCGGCATTCGTGCTGGTGTCGCATTGAGTTCTTGGGTGAGTAGGTGGAGGGCGCGGGCGATGCGGGGGCTGTCGGGCGGGTCGAGGGTGACGGTGATGCCCTTGCTGGTGTAGTCGATCTGTCCACCTTGGTGGAGCAGGTTGCGGGTGGTGGCGCGGTATTCGTCGGGGTCGTTGAGGTAGGCGTTGAGGTGTTCTGCTAGCCAGGCTTCGGCGTTGAACGCGAGGAGTCGGAGCACCATTTGCAGGCCGCGGCGGGCCAGGTGGGGGCGGGCTCGTTTCGCGTCGGGGTCCAGTTCGGTGGCGAGTACCTTGGCCGGGATCGGTTTGAGTGCGGCGTGGGCGTCGGCCACCGCGGTGTGGGCGTGCCGGATCCGGGCGTGCGCGCCTGGCAGTGCGGCGTTCAGTTGTTGGGGGGTCTGGCCGCTGTTGAGGAGTTGCGGGAGGGCGCGTTCGGCTGTGGCGAGTTCGGCTTCGGCGGCGGCCACTTTCTTGCGGGCGGTGAGGCGGGCCGGGTTGGTCATCATCCGGGTGTCGGGTGCGATGTCCATGCCGTAGCAGGCGAGGGCGTCGATGCCGTTGTGTTCACTGGCGTACTTGAACATGTTCTCGATCCGCCACCGGGCCCTGAGCCAGCACACCAGGTCCGCACCGGAGGCCCTGGCCTCGGAGGTGAGGACTTGCAGCACGGGGGTGTCGTGCTCGTACAGGGTGAGTTGTCGGGCGGGGCCGTACCCGTTGAGGTGGACGGTTTCGTCGGCCAGCAGCATCGTGATCGGTGTGCCGTCACGCAGCGTCGACGACAGCACGGGGGTGGCGGTCGTGTCGGCCAGGGGACCACGTCGGTAGGTGACCCAGTCGGCGCCGGCGTCCCGGCAGGCGGTGAACGTGACCGGGAAGGCGCCGCCCCGGTCGAAGCCCAACAAGACCGGCGCGTCGGGGCCGATCACCGTCCGCAACTGGGTCAGGACGCCGGGCAGGGACATGCTGAGCCCGGACGGCTCACCGGTACCGAACACGACCGCACGGCCGCGGGCATCGACCAGGAGGGTGTCGTCGCGGCCGGGTTGGGCGTGGCGGCGTTTGGTGTTCCAGCCCTTGCCGACCGGGCGGGCGCCCGCATAAGGCACGAAGTGGTCATCGACGAAGTACACCGGATCACCGGCCGGGTCGACGGCCAGCATCCCGGCGGCGAACGCCCGCTGCACCTCGAGCGGGTCAGTGCCATCAGCCAGTGCGGCGAGCCGGGTCCGTAACGTCTTCAACTCCGGGACGGTGGCGAGCCCGAGGGTGGCGCCGGCGTCGGCCCGGCGCAGATGCTTGGCCCCTTCGACGGTGTCGATGCCCCACGCGAACCCGAGGGTTGCGGTGCACAGGACGGCCAGGTCGTCGTAGCGGCGGGCCGGGCCACCGGTCACCGTAGCGAAGATCGTCTCCGCCCCGACCCGGTCCAGGTAGGCGTGCAGCAGCATCGCCCCCGCATACCGGGACGTGCGGGTCCCGGTATCGATCCGTGAAGAACCAGCAACCGCCTCGACCGCCTCGACCGCCTCGACCGGCTCGGCCACGGCAGGCGCTGCACCGCCGTCGTCGGGCTCGGGCAGCACCTCGGCCACCGACGCCGGCCCCAGCCGGGCGAGCACGCCGCTGATCACCGAACGGGCCACCCCCAGCCGGTCGGCGATCGCCTGTTGGGTCCACCCTGCCGCTGACCATCCCTGGGCCTGCCGCAGTTGCCGCTGCGACAGTTTGGGCGGACGGCCCCGACGACGCACCAAACCAGCCGACCCGTCCGCGCGGGCCCGACCCCGCAAGATGGACACGTACGTGGCGGTCAGCCCGAACACGGCGGCCACCTCATCCACCCGTCGGCCGGCGTCGGTCAATGCCACGATCGCCAGGTTCCGCATCCCCGTGTCGTCGGCGTCGTAGCGGTACAACACCGACCGTCCCCACGTCACCCACACCTGCCCGTCGCTGACGTGCAGGCGCAGCATGGCCGGCTCCGGGATCCCCTCCAACGCATCCTGAACCACAACCCCAACACTACCAGAACTTATCGGATTTCCGACGCGACCACGCAAACAAAAAGCCCTGCTCGCAGGGCAGATCCGTCAGCTACTTCCGGAGGTCTGAGTCTGAGAACGACGACAACAAGAACCTGAAGTACCCCACCCTGGATCGCCGGATCGCCGAAACCTACGTTGCCCGCTCAACCGGCGGCCTGAAGAAGGGCCTATACGACTCCTACGTAAGGGCGTTCCGGTGGGCCTCGGATCGCCTCGGCGACCAGGGTGTCATCGCGTTCGTCAGCAACAACGGCTGGGTCGACGGCAACACCGCCGACGGCATCCGCAAGACCTTCGCCAACGAGTTCACCGACATCTGGGTCTACAACCTCCGCGGCAACCAACGCACCGCTGGAGAGCTCTCCCGCCAAGAGGGCGGCAAGGTCTTCGGCAGCGGGGCCCGAACGGGCGTCGCGGTGTTGGTGGCCGCCAAGCGGCAAGAGGCCAGCGAGCAGGGAGCGGCCCCCGGGCAGTGTCGCCTGCGCTACTTCGGTGTCGCCGACTACCAGACGCAGGAAGCGAAGCTGGCAGACATCGCTATAGCAACGCTTCGCAGCGTCCCGTGGCGCACCCTGGCCCCCAACGACGAGGGCGACTGGCTCAACCAACGTGGGAGTGAGTTCGTCAACTACCCATGTCTGGTAGCGCGGGCCGGATCTCACGGAGGTGACTCAGCAGGCCACTTCGACCTTCACTCGCTGGGCGTGGCAACCAATCGCGACGCATGGTGCTGGAACTTCTCGCGGAGCCGGGAGGACGGAAACATGCGCAAGATGATTGCCTCCTACAATCGTCAACTCAGTCTCACGGCCGATGGTCTGCCCGTGGATCGGGACCCTACGCAGGTCAGTTGGACGGACCTCCTTCTGAGGGATGCATCGCGCGGCGTCAGGCACGCCTTCGTTGAGGGCGCAATTCGTGTCGGCTCCTACCGCCCCTTCTGTCAACAGAACCTCTACTTTGATCGCTCGATGAACCATCGCGTCTACCGCATGCCGCAGATGTTTCCAACGCCTCACCATGAGAACCGTGGCTTCGCTGTCATCGAGAGCGGGGCCCGCGCACCCTTCTCGGTCCTCATGACCGGCGCTCTTCCCGACAGCAAGATGTATGTCGACGCCGCGCAGTTCTTCCCGCGGTGGACGTATGAGAAGGCGACCGACGGTGACCAATCGTCCCTGCTGGAGGCGACGGCGTCCGAGGGCGACGAGTGGGGTTATCGGCGGGTCGACAACATCACCGACGACATCCTGGCGTTGTACCGGCAGAAGTTCGGGTCGCAGGTGAGCAAGGACGACGTCTTCTACTACGTGTACGGGGTGCTGCATTCGGAGCAGTACCGCACGACGTTCGCGGCAGATCTGAAGCGGATGCTGCCACGCATCCCACTCGCGGCGACGGCGTCCGACTTCGAGGCTTTTGTCGACGCTGGCCGCAGGCTGGCAGACCTGCACGTGAACTACGCGTCGGTGGAGCCGTACCCGCTGCACGAGCCGTCGGTCGCGGGGCTGGGTGACTGGGTGGCGTACCGGGTGGAGAAGATGCGGTGGGCGGACAAGACGACAAAGAAGGCGATCGTCTACAACGCGCACGTGACGCTGGGCGACATCCCGGCAGCGGCGCACCGCTACATGCTGGGGTCGCGGTCGGCCCTGGAATGGCTGATCGACCGCTACCAGGTGAAGACCGACAAGGCGTCCGGAATCGTCAACGATCCCAACGACTGGTGCCGCGAACACGACCAGCCGCGTTACATCGTCGACCTGATCAAGCGGGTGACCCGGGTCTCGGTGGACACCATGGCCATCGTGGACGCGCTGCCTGAACTGCCGCTGGGATAGAAAGCGCTGGCACCGATCCAGTCGACGGTGCGTCCGGATGCGGTCCCCAACCTCCCTGCGGTTCCGCTGACAGCCAACACGATGGCTCCCGCGCCGGGGGATTGGCGCAGGAGTCATCTGGCCGAGATCGTACTGTTCGGCATGCCGTTTAAGTCCACTTGCTCCTCTGCCAAGCGGCTAGCCGAGCGACGCTTATCGGGTCGGAGAGGGGCCTGGCACACGGCGGTTGGACCTGACTCGTGCCACTTTTCGGGTTTCGGCCGCCTGATTGCAGGTTGACTAGGGACTCTGTGCTGGAGGGTGTGCACTAGCTGGGGGTCTTCTAGCCTTGCCGGGTGGTGTACATCCGGACCGTGAAGACGTCGAGTGGCGCGACCGCGGTGCAGATTGTGCACTCGTTCCACAAGGGGTCTAGGGAGATCGAGCACATCGGTTCGGCGCATACCGAGGCGGATGTGGAGTTGTTGAAGGCTGCGGCGCGGCAGTTGTTGCACGCCAACCAGGACACCAGCGGGAACCCTCGGGCGTCGGTGAGCAGCCCGACCGTGATCTGTGGCTCCAGGCGTCTTTCCTTGCTGAAGCCTGGTTCGCGGAACCCGTCGCCTTCGTGGGTTTCGAAGTAGAGCGTGGTGACGTCGTAGAGCAGGACCGTCGTCGGCCCCAACCCGACATGCGCAGCGCAGGCCCCGGACAAGCTGGCCCGCCACTCGGGCTTGGCGTAGACCGGCAGCCGCCGCCAGATCGTCCGCAACGCCGGAGCCGGCCTACCGACCTCGTCGATCACTCGGATCGTGTCCGCTTTCGAGGTGGGTTCGATCAACCTGGCCAGCACCAACGCTTGGAAGACCTCGTCGTGGCCGCAGGCCCGATCGAACCCCAACCTGCGGTAGCCCCGGTCGAGGGCTTCCCACAGATACGCCGACTCGGTCGACAGGATCGGCAACTCCCCGCGGGCGGGCTGACCGTCCCCGAAATCGAGGGTGTCCTGGTTGGCGTGCAACAACTGCCGCGCCGCAGCCTTCAACAACTCCACATCCGCCTCGGTATGCGCCGAACCGATGTGCTCGATCTCCCTAGACCCCTTGTGGAACGAGTGCACAATCTGCACCGCGGTCGCGCCACTCGACGTCTTCACGGTCCGGATGTACACCACCCGGCAAGGCTAGAAGACCCCCAGCTAGTGCACACCCTCCAGCACAGAGTCCCTAGTCAACCTGCAATCAGGCGGCCGAAACCCGAAAAGTGGCACGAGTCAGGACCATCGAGGATCTCTACGAGGGCCGACTCGACGACACCGAGGTAGATGTCGAAGTCGACGCCTCCAGCCTCGCCTACGAGGTCTGGTCTCGAGCCGAGGAGGAGACGCCGGAACTCGCTCGGAAGGTCACCGAACTGCCCGACATGGTTCACTCCACTCGCGCTTCCACGACCGACGACGACATCTCGGGTGTCGCGTGCTACGTGCGCACCGAGAACGACACCGACGCGTTCGGGTTCGCCACCGAGAAGAGCGACCTACGGCTGCTCACCGGACACGAGGCCCTCCGCGTGTTCCGGTCCGACGTGGACATGCCCGCCCTGCCGATGCGTGCCGATCACTTCGACCTCACGATGGCGCTCGTGCGCGGCCCGCTCGCCAGGCCCACGACCGCCGACTGTCACAGACCCGCCACGCGACCCAGACCGTAGGCCTGATGCACCAGCTGGATGGGATGGATCGTCTTGACGCCGGTCGACTTGGCGATCTGCCAACGGCAGGTCTCGGTGTCGCAGGCGGCCACACCCTGGTTGACCTCCAGCACCATGTCGAACAGGGGCTTGCCGACGGCCTGGGCGATCGCGTACTTCTCCTTCTTCAGCCCGTAGGTGCCGGCGATGCCGCAGCAGGTGGCGCCCGACTCGACGACCTCCAACTCGGGGATCAGCCGCAACAGATCGGCGGCCGGCATGCCCATTCCCTGGCTCCGCACCTGGCACGGCTGGTGGTAGGGCACCCGGACCGGGATCGGCGCGAAATCGGTCGGCAGTTCGCCCGCGTCGTACAGCTCCATCAGGAACTCGGAGATGTCGCGCGTGCGGCGTCCGACGTCGAGCAGGTCGGGGTCGTCGAGGCCGAGGATCTCGTGGGCCTCATGCTTCAGCATCCCGCCGCAACTCCCCGCGGTGGACACGATCGGGACGTCAGTGCGTGGCGTCCGCAGTTGGCCGACGAGCTTGCGCACCGAGCCGGACGCCTGCTCGAACAGCCCGTTGCTCTGCTCGGCGAGTCCGCAGCAGCCCTGATCTGGCACCACGACGTCGAAGCCCACGTGCTCCAGCACCTCGATGCCGCAGATGGCCGCTTCGGTCTCGAAATACCCTCCGGCACAGCCGTGGAAGAACACGACCTGGCCGCGGGTCGGCGCCTTCGTCGGCGCAGGACGCCGCTTCAGCCAGCCCTTCAACGTCCTGCTGTGGGCGGTCGGCATCGGGGCGGACGCCGCGACGCCCACCACCATCTCCATGACCTTGCGCGCGGCGGAGTTCCCGAGGACGGCGTTCGCCACCGGCGCGACCGGCGTCATCGCCTTGCCCATGAGCGTGGTCTGAGTGATCAGCCGATCGCGCACCGGCACCCCGTGCTCGGCCTTCATGACGGCCCGCGCCAGGGAGTTGAGTTCGGCCACCTTCACGCCCTGCGGGCAGACCACCGTGCAGGTGCCACAGCTCGAGCAGTAGTCGACCGAATGGTCGACCGAGTCGCCGTCCCGGAAGCGCTCAGCCTGCGGTCCGACGAACTTCGGCCCCGAGAACAGCGGGGTGACCGCCGCGACCGGACAGCTCTGTTCGCAGATCGTGCACTTCACGCAATGGTCGAGGGTGGCCCGGTTCAACTCGTTGTTCAGCCGCTCCCGCAGCCGCTTGGCCTCCGACTGGCTCACGCCGCACCTCCCGCGATGATCGCATCCGCTGCCCGGACGGCCGTGGCGACCGCGATGCCGTCGCCCGACTTCTCCCGCCACCGTTCCGCTCCGGCGATCAGTCCGCCGGCCACGTACAGGTTCGCCTGGACGACGCCGCCCTCACCGATCGGACGCCCCGCGGCGTCCGTTTTGACACCCACCTCGAACAGCGGGTGGGGAGCCCAGTAGTCGGGTCCGACCAGGGCATGGGCGTCGGCCGCCGTGAGCGGCAGCCCGAAGAGCCGTTCACTGATCGCACCGGTGCTGTCCACTGCCAGCGACCCACTCTCGAAGCCCCCGGGGGCATAGACGACGTCCGAGGTGGGCAGCTCGCGCGGACCACCGGCGGCACCCACCGTGACCGACTCGACGCGGCCGCCCGCCGCGGCGAAGCCGGTGACCAGGCTGCCCTGAATGTGCCGGACCCCGGCCGAGCGCACCTTGCCGAGCAGCCCCTCGTATAGCCGGATGCCCGGCACCGAGGGTGGCTGCAGCGACACCTCGGCGAGCGGATGCCCGACGCGCTCCTGCACGCCACGCCAGGCTCCGAGTCGGCGGACGCCCAGGACGGCCGGCAGCAGCACCACGTCGCACTCCCCCGCCGCGGCGCGGACGGCAGCGGCGAACCGGTCGGCGAAGGCCGGGTCGTCCATCGCCCGCGCATAGGTCAGTCCGGACGCGTCGGCTTCCCCCGCCCGGGCGGGCAGATCGATCCAGGCGGCGTGAGCGGTGATCTGCCCACCGCCGGGCGCCGTCGAGCGGGCCAGGTTGCCCGCGATCAGGTCCGCGGCGAAGTCCTTGATCTGGCGAACACCCACGACCGCATAGCGACGCCCGCCGGCGATGTCACCGGCGATCATCGACGGCTGGGCGAGCGCGGTGGGCCGGATCGAGCCCACGGCCGTCGGCAAGTGGACGTTGGTCGCCGGGTCGCCCACCAAGAGGTCGGGCCCGAGCTCGTCGCGCAGCCAGGCGATCGAGGCACCGACGGCCTCGGCGCCCAGGCCCGCGTAGGGATGGGTGCCGGCCACGGACGCCACGGCGTCCAGCGGCTTGGAGACCCGATCGGGGGCATAACCCAGGACGTCGATCGTGCCCTGGGACAGGCCGAGTCCGCCGGCGCCCTTCGACACCAACGTCACCGCCCTGCCCGACCGGGCGAGGCGCAGGGCCGCGGTGAGGCCGGCCAGGCCGGCCCCGATCACGATGATCTGCTTCATCGAACGACCTCCTCGACGGGCGCCGGCAGGTGCTCGACGTCGAGCGTGCCCGAGTAGATCCAGTGGTCCAGGGCGGTCTGGCGCACCTGGTCGCCGTAGAGGATCGGCCAGAGTCCGATCCAGCGGTGCTTGAGGAAGAGACGGAGCAGCCCGCTGGCGCGTTCGGCGTCCACGGCCTTCTCGGTGACGGCGATACCGGCCGCCCGGGTGCCGCAGAAGCCTGCCTGACAAGGGCCCATACCCAGGCGCAGCTGTCGGCGCAGGTCGTCGAGCGTGGCCCGCGGCTCGCGTTCCAGCAGCCCGGTGAACATCGAGCGGCTGAGCAGCTCGCACTCGCAGATGATTTGGTCGTCGAGCCGGTCCGCCTCGCGATCGGCCAGCCGGTGGGTGACGACGTAGTGGTGCGCCCCGGTTTCGTAGGGGATCTCCTCCGACGCCGTCCGGCACTCGCGCTTCTCGCCGAGTTGCTCGCACATGGCGTCGGTGATGTGCTCGGCCATCAGGCGATAGGTGGTGAGCTTGCCCCCGCCGATCGTCAACAAGCCGCGGACGCCGTCGCGCTCCAGGTGGTCCACGACGGCCATGCCGCGGCTCATGTGCCGGGTGTCGGACGTGGCGACCCGCTGGTCCTTGATCAACGGCCGGGACCCGGCCCACGCATGGACGGCCCGCGCCTGCCGGAACCCGGGGATCAGGTGTTCGCCGGCGTCCAACATCTGCTGGACCTCCTGCTGCGGGATCGGCAGGTGGTCGGGATCGGCCTCCATCGAGTCGGTCGTGCCGATGATCGACACCGTGTGCACCGGCACCAGGATGTCGCCGTCGGCCGGGTAGATGAGCCTGTTGACCACCGTGTTCACGAGTCGGTGGTTCATCGCGATCATGATCCCCCGGCCCGGCACGACCGGCACGGGCGGCAGGCCGGTCATCTCGGTGACCTGGCCCGCCCACGGTCCGGCGCAGTTCAGCACGAACGAGCAGTCGATGATCACCTCTTCGTCGCGGCGCTGGTCGTGGCAGTGCACCGCCCGGACGGCGCCGTCGGACACGTCGATCTTGGTGACCGGGTGGTAGGTCAGCACCTGGGCGCCGTAGGCGCGGGCCGAGTTGACCGCGCCCCACGTCAACTGCCAGCCGTCGACCGAGCCGTCCTCGACCTGGATCGCGCGGAAGATCCCGGGATTGAGCCGAGGCTCCCGGCGGAGCGCCTCGGCCACCGAGATCTCGGACGCCGGGACGCCGGTCGCCGCGGCCCCGGCGAGAAACTTGTCGCCATAGTCGGGGTCGTCCCCGGGGACGGCGACGAACAAGCCCCCGGTTCGCTCGATGGCCGGGGCCTGGATGCGCGACAGGATGGCGTTCTCGGATGCGCACTCGGTCGCGGAACCGGGATCGCTGACCACATAGCGCCCGCCCGAGTGCAGGAGTCCGTGGAAGCGTCCCGTCGTGCCCTGAGCCAGGTCGGAGCGGTCGACCAGAACGACCGAAAACCCGCGCATCGCGGCGTCCCGGACGACCCCCGCCCCGGTGGAACCGCCGCCGATGACGACCACATCGGCCTGCATGCGCCTCATCGGGCCTCCGTTCTCTTCGCTGAGGTGCCCCACTCTAGGGGGATCATGGTGAGCCAGGAACCCTCGTGTCTGTTGTCGCGCAATACATCGCACGCGGTCAGGAGGACTGCACGAACGTGCAAGGTCGTCCTCGTCAGCTCAACCGCCACGTGCCACGCCTCGGCCCGCTCTCTTGATCACCGCACGCGCGGTCGCCTCGTCGCACACCAAGTGCGTCACGACGCCCGCGCGCAACGCGCCGACGGTGGGGGCGGCACGAAGCGGATCGGCGACGGCGCAGATGCGACACGCAACCCGACGCAACTCGTCGGGCGGCATCCCCGTCGCCCGCTCGTTGAGGGCGATGTCGCGGAAGGTGCCGTCTTCGCGAAGCAGAACCGTGTTGACGTCGCCCACCACACCCTGCTTTTCCAGCAGCGACAGCGTCTCCGACGACAAATAGCCTGCGGAGTACACACGCGACGGCACGCTGCCGTGAAGAGCGCCGATGCCGAACAGGGCGATGTCGAGCAGAGCCAACTCAGCGAGAACGCGTTGGATCATGCTCTCGTTCCACACGAGCGCCTTGGTCTGCGCGTGGTCGAAGAAGGCCGGGACGGGGAGGGGGATGACTCGTCCGGAGAAGGAGTCTGCGACCGCCGACAAGATCGCGCCAACGTAGGGGATCGCCGTATCGAAGGCGTTGCCGCTGCCGTTCATCTGGACGACCGTGACGCCTGAGAGCGGACGCTTCTCCAGATGGCGGACGACCTGAGCGATGGTGACTCCCCAAGCCACCCCCACCCGCATGTCATCGGCCATGAGCGACGTCAGCAGCTGGGCCGTTCGCTTCCCGACGGCTTCGAAGCGCAGGGCCGGCGGAGCCGAATCGGGCACCGCCACGAGGAAGACCTCGATTCCGAATTGCTCGGCGATCCGCGCCGCGAGCGGCGAGCTCGTGCCGCGCGGCTCCAAGTAGATCCGGACCATCCCCTCCTCTCGGGCTTGCCTCAACAAGCGCGACACCGAGGAACGCGAAAGCCCCAAGTCGTGGGCGATGGCCTCCATCGTCTCGCCACGGAGGTAATGCCGCTCCGCAGCCGAGTACATGTCGTCGGCGCGCGCGTTCAAGGTCCCCTCCAGCAGTTGCACGTTCGTGCGTCACTCTCTCACCGGCGTTCATCGTTTGCCAAGGATAGGAAGCTGCGCTGGCCAACGAGGCCTGGCGCGGACTCGGCGCCGCTCCGGCGTCAGAAAGTGAGAGCGACGTGTCACTGGCCACGATCTTCTTATCCGAGACTGTCGGCACCGCGATCCTCATCCTCATGGGTGTTGGTGTCGTGGCGAACAACCTGCTTCCCAGGAGCAAGGGTCACGGTTCCGGAACTTTGCATATCAACTTCGCGTGGGGCTTCGCCGTCTTCGCTGGCGTCCTGGTCGCCGGCGCGTCCGGCGCACACCTGAACCCCGCGGTGACCGTGGGCGTCATCGCTTCCGGCGCCAAGGAGTTCGTCCCCGGCGTTCCGGTGTCCTTCGGGTCGACGATGACCTACTTTGGCGGCGAACTGCTCGGTGCCTTCATCGGCGCTTGCCTCGCCTGGCTCGCCTACAAGGACCAATACGACGAGGACTGCGACCCCGCCCTCAAGCTGGCCACCTTCTCGACCGGTCCCGAAATCCGCAAGCCGATCTCGAACCTCATCACCGAGATCATCGGCACGTTCGTGCTCGTGTTCGTCATCATGGGCGCAGGCCACTATGCCCCCAAGGGCGCGGTCGGCATGGCCTGGCTGGGTGCCCTCGGCGTCGCGCTTCTCGTTGTCGGCATCGGCGCGTCGCTGGGTGGCCCGACCGGTTACGCGATCAACCCAGCCCGCGACATCATGCCGCGCATCGCCCACGCCATCCTGCCCATCAAGGGCAAGGGTGGTTCAGACTGGGGGTACAGCTGGATCCCGGTCGTCGGTCCGCTCATCGGAGGCGCCCTGGGCGGCCTCTGCTCGCAGTTCCTCCTCTTCTGATCATCTGACATCCGCTACTCATCCGCTATCGACGAAGGAACAACATGACCGACACCAAATACGTCCTGGCCATCGACCAGGGCACGACCAGCACCCGAGCCATCGTCTTCGACCACGACGGTCGCAGCGTGGCGTCCGGCCAGAAGGAGCACGAGCAGATCTTCCCCAGGGCCGGTTGGGTCGAGCACAACCCCATCGAGGTCTGGGACAACACGCGCGAGGTCGTGGCCGAGGCTCTGGCCAAGGCGGAGATCAACGCGGGTAACCTGGCCGCCGTCGGCATCACCAACCAGCGTGAGACGACGGTGGTCTGGGACAAGACCACCGGTGAGCCCGTCTACAACGCGATCGTCTGGCAGGACACCCGCACGGGGAAGATCGTCGAAGAGCTCGGCGGCTCGGTGGGTGCCGACAAGTACAAGGCGAAGGTCGGACTGCCCCTCGCCACCTACTTCTCCGGCCCCAAGGTCAAGTGGATCCTGGATAACGTCGACGGTGCGCGCGCCAAGGCGGAGGCCGGCCAGTTGCTCATGGGCAACATGGACACCTGGCTCATCTGGAACCTCTCGGGCGGGACTGATGGCGGAGTGCACGTCACCGACGTCACCAACGCCTCCCGGACGATGCTGATGGACCTCGACACCTTGTCGTGGAACTCGAGCATCGCGGCCGACATGACCATCCCGATGTCGATGTTGCCCACGATCAAGTCGTCGGCCGAGGTCTACGCGACCGGGCGCGCCCAGGGCCTGCTCGCCGGCGTCCCGATCGCCGGCGATCTCGGCGACCAGCAGGCCGCCACCTTCGGCCAAGCCTGCTTCGAGCCGGGCATGGCGAAGAACACCTACGGCACCGGGTGCTTCATGATCATGAACACCGGCACCGAGATCGTCCCCAGCAAGAACGGGCTCCTGACCACCGTCTGCTACAAGATCGGCGACTCCAAGCCGATCTACGCACTCGAAGGCTCCATCGCCGTCACGGGTTCGCTGATCCAGTGGCTGCGGGACAACCTCAAGATGTTCGAGTCGGCACCCGAGGTCGAGGAACTGGCGAAGACCGTCACCGACAACGGTGGCGTCTACTTCGTGCCCGCCTTCTCGGGCCTGTTCGCGCCGTACTGGCGCGGCGACGCACGAGGCGCCCTCGTGGGCCTCACCCGCTACGTCAACCGTGGCCACATCGCCCGCGCTGCCCTGGAGGCCACGGCCTTCCAGACCCGCGAGGTGCTGGACGCCATGGAGGCAGATTCCGGCGTCAAGCTGGCCGAGCTCAAGGTTGACGGCGGCATGACCGCCAACGAGACCCTGATGCAGTTCCAGGCCGATCAGGTGGGTGTGCCGGTCGTCCGGCCCGTGGTCCCGGAGACCACGGCGCTCGGGGCCGCCTACGCGGCCGGCATCGCGGTCGGCTACTGGTCTGGCGAGTCGGACGTGGTGGCCAACTGGGCAGAGGACAAGCGTTGGGAGCCGGCTCAGGACAGCACCGAGCGCGACCGGCTCTACCGCAACTGGAAGAAGGCCGTCACGAAGACCTTCGACTGGGTCGACGCCGACGTCAAGGAGTGAGCCGATGACCGACAACCCCGGCAGCTACGGCGACGTAGAGCGCCCCGACGGGACCGTGTTCGAGGTGCCGGACGGAGCTCGCGGCAGTTATGGCGACGCCGAAACCCCGGAAGGCCACGACGTAGTCGCCGACGACGCCGATCAGGGCTCGTTCGCGGACGTGGAGCTGCCGGGCGGGACCCGTTTCGAGGCTCCCGACGGACCGGCCGCCAGCTACGGCGACTCCGAGCTTCCGGCCTAACACACAACAGGAAGGCCCCCGCGCGAGCGGGGGCCTTCCTGGCTTTGCCCCCTCGTTGGCGGCGAGGTGCACGCACGTCGGCCCACCGCGTCCGACACTGCACGTCGGTGCGGCCCGCTGGCGATCATCCAGCGGAGGTGTTCACTACCGCCATGAAGAAACTGATCAATGCTCCCGCCGGGGCAGCCATCTCACCCCCTCCGAGGTGAACCTCTCGGAGTTCCTACGACAGGCCGTCTTCAAGATTGTCGAGGCTTACGAGGATCAGGTGGGCGTCGCCCTACACCCGGACGCTGCCACCAGAGTGGACCACGTTAGCTTCGGGGCGATGACGTTGCTCCAGCATCTGCGCGACGCCGAGCAGGCGGAGAAGGAAGCTGACGCGGCCCGGGCGGCGCGGGCCGCCGAGGAAGCCCGGCAACGGGCCGAACTCAGCAAGGCCAACGCTCCGTTGGGGAGTATGGCGACCCTCCAGGTCGTCGGGGCCGGGACGCCCACTCTCGCTCGGACCAAGGACCGGCCTGCGCTGATTTGATTCAGTCCGCACCTTTGAGGTCATGGACGCTCCTGTGCCGACACGGCAGTCAGTGGCCGAAAGCCCGGGTTGTCCGCTCAGTTCCGCGCGGTGGTGGTGACCCACTCGCGGCCCGTTTGGGATAGTTATAGACGTGATAACGCTTAGAATCGTGCCTAAAGAAGGTAGCCTGACGGGGTGAACCAGCCGCCGTCGTCTGCTTCCTCCGGCGGCGCGGCGGCCGCCGACCCCAGGCCTCCAGTCGATGGTGAGGGCGAGCCGTGACACTGTCCGTTCCCGATGAAGCCGGGCCGCTGACGTCCCCGCTGGACCAGCTGCTGGCCGAGGCGGCCGAGTACGCGACCCACGCCCGGTCGGCGGCGACCTTGCGGGGCTACCGCTCTGACTGGGCCGACTTCGGCGCCTGGTGCCTCCAGATGCGACTGGACGCCCTGCCCGCCACCCCGGAGACGGTGGCGGCCTATCTGGTGTTCCTGGCGCGCGCGGACGCCGCGGTCGGCACGATGGCCCGCCGGCTGTCCTCGATCGGCCACCACCATCGCGCCGCCGGGCAGCTGGACCCGACCGCTGACCCGGCCGTCCGCTACGTGATGGCCGGCATCCGCCGCGACCTCGGCCGCCGCCCCGACCAGGCCACACCCCTGATGCCCCCGCTGCTGTTCGACGCCCTGGACGGCTGCCCGAGCGTGTTCGCCGGCGCCGACGGTCCCGAGCCACACCTGCGCGGGCTCCGCGACCGGGCCATCCTGCTGGTCGGTTTCGTCGGCGCGCTGCGCCGCTCCGAGATCGCGGCCGCCGACATCGAGGACCTGGCTGGCCGGTGGCAGCACCGGCGAGGTCGCGGCCCGGTGTGGGGTGTCGCCGAAGAGGGTGCTGGCGATCATCGCCGCCACCCCGGGGGTGGCCGAGGAGCGGGCCGCTCGGAGCGCCGCCGCCGCCGAGGAGCGGGCCGCTCGGACCGCCGCCGCGGCCGAGGAGGCGCGGCAGGCGGCGGTGGCCTGGTCGGTGCTGCATCCGGGGGCGCGGCTGGCCGACGGGGCGGCCACGCTGGGTGTCCCGGTGGCCCGGTTGCGGACCCTGCTCGGTGACCGGGTGGCGTGGCATCCGCCGCGCCGTCCGGTGCGGCTGCGGTACACCGACGAGCAGTTGTTGCGGCACGTCTCGGAGTGGGTGGCCGTCCACGGCCCGAGCGAGACCGGCTACGGGGACGCGGCCCGGGGCCGGCCGGGGTGGCCGTCGCTGGGCACGGTCACCGGCCGGTTCGGTAGCTGGCGCCTCGCCCTGCAGGCGGCCGGGCTGACCCCGCCGCCGGCAGTCAAGGGCCGGTCCCGGGTGTGGTCCGATGAGGCTTTGGCCCACCTGGTGGCCGGCTACCTCGCCGAGACCCCGACCCCGACCCACGGCGGGTTCGGGGTCTGGTTGGCCGCCGAGACGACCCGGCCGTCGTTGACGCTGGTCCGCCGCCGGCTGGGCACCTGGCCGCAGCTGATGGCGCGGGGCGTCGACGCCCGGCGGGCCGGGCCCCCGCCGCCGCCACGGTGAGTCGTCGGCTGGCCGGGCCGGCGGTGGGTGGGGTCGGCTACCGGCCAACACCCGGCGACCGCGACGACGGGCCGGTGGTGGTCTCGGGGGGGTCGGTGGACAGCGGCGGGACGGCGTCGACCCGTTCGAACAGGGTCGGGGCCCGGTCCAGCGCCCCGGCCGCCCCCCGCGTCCCGGGGCCGGACCGGGCCGCGCCGGCCGATGTCGGGGTGCGGGTCGCCGCCGCAGTCGACGCCGGCCGGGCGGGGGCCGGGTCGACCTTCGCCGCGGCGCCGGAGTGGCGGGCCAGCCAGGCGGCGCGCAGCTCCTGGTAGAAGTCGCGGTGCGGGTCGTAGGCGAGCACCTTTACGTCCTGGGGCACCCACCAAACGGCGGGCTGGCCCGGGTAGACGGTCACGTAGTAGGTGCCGTCCCGGCGGGCCGCCCGCGGTCCGCCGCCGCGCACGCTGATCAGGTACGGGTAGCGGCCGGGGGTCTGGTCGTCGGCTTCCATCACGGTCCCTTTCTCCCAGGTCGGTGGCTGGGCATCGTTTCTCACTGCGGCTAACGACGCCACGGAGGCCGTTCCCGGACAACCCGCCCCGCCCGGGGTGCTGTCCTGGGGTCAGGTCATGCACCAGCCGGCGTCGCAGCCGGCGTCGTCGTCGGCGGGGGCGAACAGCAGCGGCTGGTTGGTGCCGATCGCCTGCCGCAGCGGCAGCCCGTACCGGGTCAGGAACACCGGGTCGCGGCCCAGCCGGTGCCGGCGCTCGTTGAGCAGGTCTTCCAGCGCACAACAGCGGGCGAACAACTCGGGTTCGTCGCGGGCCTGGTCGGCCCAGGTCGAGGGCCGGTGGAACGGGCAGAAGAAACACGACGACTTCGGTGGCACCGGCAGCCCCTCGGCGCGGATCAGCCGGGCACAATCGGCGCGGGTCAACCGCAGCCCGGTCTCCTCCCCCACCCCGATCAGCGGGTACACCAGCCGTTCGTGGGGTTCGGCCCGCCGGGTGTTCGCCCGGTGGATCTCATCGAGGCTGATCCCGACCGCCACGGTGGCCGGCGCCGCCGCGGTCGCGCCGTGCCGGCGCAGCCACCGACCGGTCACCTTGATCTTGAAGTCGGCGGTGCAGCTCCTGGTCCCCGGCGCCCCGTTGGCCATCCGGACCGGGATCGGCAGGCTCCGGGACCCGTCCCGGGTCAACCGGCCCCACAGGGTCTCGACGGTGCCGTCGCGGCGGTAGCGGTCCAGCAGGTGCAGCTGCAGGCCGTGGGCGGCGGCGTACGGGGCGGCGACCTCGCGGACGTAGCGCAGCGTCGCCGGATGCTCCGAGTCGTCGCCGACGTTCGCCATCAAGAACACCTCGAAGTCCAGGACGCCCCGCTTGGCCAACACCAGCAACGCCGTCGACTGGACCCCGCCGCCGTAACAGACGACTCTCATGCCCCACCACCGCCCCGACCCCGCCGCCGACCCGGTCGCGACGCGCCGTTGGTGGGTCGCCGCCGCCACCGGACCAGGCGGCGAACCGACGCCGCCGCAGCAGAACTCGGGGTGTGCATGCGGGGCCACCTGCCCTTCCGGTTCGAGCAACACCATCACCGGAGCTAACGCCCCGGCGGCCGGCCTTCCCGGACACCAGACGGACGGCCCGTCGGTCGACGCCGTCGCGGGGCCGGCGGCGGGCTGGCCGCCTACGGGCGCAGGTCGGGGAACCGGGACTCCCACTCGGCGCGGCACCGGTCCGGTAGGGCCACCTCGGTCCACACCCGGCGCAGCAACCCAAGGTTGAGCAGCGCCTCCTGCACCTCGGGGGTCCCTTCCCGGATCAGGTTCCGGTAGGCCTTGTGCAGGCCGCTGCGGGTGTCCAGGTCCGCGGACGCCTCAGGTCCCCAGTACACCGTGCCGGGGCAGCACGATCACTCCCCCACCCGGCCCCCGCAGGGCGTCCAGGCTGCGGGGCGTCTGGTACGGCACCACGTCGTGGTAGCGCGGGTGATCCTCCACAGCGCGTCTCCTTCATGGTGGTGGGGGTCGGGGGCGCCGCCGGCGCCGGTGGGATGACCGGGGACGGCCGCCGCCGGCCCGGGCTGCGGTGTCGAGGGTCCGCCGACCGGGGGATCCCGCGCCCTCGTCGAAGCGAAGGAGCCCCCCGCGCCACGAGGGGAGGGACGCGGGGGATCTCGAGCCCCATCCAACCACGCCCCGCCACGCCCCGGCCGGCGGCGTCCGGGTGTTCAGACCTGGGTGGGTGCCGGCCGGCTGGGTTGGGTGAGGCGGCGGGCGCGGGCTTCGGCGGGGGCGTCGTGGAACGTCCGCCGGATCATCCGGGCGTAGACGACGCCGAGGCCCTGGGCGATCACCTCGGTGTCGCCGGCCCGTTCCACCGTCTGGGCCCAGCGGCGAACCGCCCAGGGATGCAGGTAGGTGAGCGTCAACAACGCCACCAACCCGAGCACGACCCCGCCCCAGCCGGCCTGCCCGGACTGGACCATCGCCCCGACGAACACCACCGGCCGCGCCCGCCACAACAGCCCGGTCAGCGGCAACCGGGCCGACATCATCCCGCGGACGATCCCCTCGGCCAGCTGCCACGGCCCACAGACCAGGCCGAGCAGCCGCCACCCGGCCCCGTCGCCGGCGCGGCGCCGACCAACCGCGAACGCCGCGGCCGCGGACGCCTCCTCCACCTCGATCCGGCCGCGCAGCAACCCGACCAGGAACGGCTCCGACACCGCGACATCGACCGCGGTCAACGACACGATCTGGCCGGCGACCGGACGCCGGTACACCCACACCCGGGGCTGGTGGCGGCCGCGGAGACCCCGGTTGGCGACCAACCCGGCCAGCACCGCCGCAGCCTCCGCGTCGGTGGCCCGCCGCACCCCGTACCGGCAGGCCAGCGCCGGCGGCGTCGACCCGACCCACAGCACCGCGACCGCCGCCGTCACCGCCACCACCAACCCGGCCGGGGCGAGCACCCCCACCCACAGCCACACCACCGCGCTGAACAGCAGCGGCGCCAGGTGGGCCAGCCACCGCACCAGCCGATCACCCGCCCTGATCACCGGTTCACCTCCCTGTCTTTGGTTCCTGGTGTAGCAGCCGCCTCCGACATCACCCGGCGGCCCTAACACCGCCCCACCCCCCGGGGACGGTGGCGGGGTCAGAACAGGGGTGGCTGGTAGCCGACCAGCAGTGCGATCCGGTCCAGGTCGGCGCGGACCGAGGCCCCGTCGATCCGGGCCAGGTTCCGGAGCGCGACCGCCCGGCCGCGGGGGCCGCGCGGGTCGGCCAACGGCCCGTTGCCGACATGGCGGCGGGCCAACCACTCGGCCCGGTTCAACGCCGTGGTGGACCCCACCACATGCCCGTCGCCGATCCGCTGACACAGCGGGTTGTCGCAACGGTGCCCCAGCAGACCGGGCAGGGCGTCGACGCCGTGCACCAGGGCGTAGGCGAACCGGTGCGCGATCACCACCCGCCCGTCCCCCACCCAGAACCGGCCGTGGCCGCGGCCGCTGACCGCCCCGGTCCACCACACACACTCGCTGCCCGGCACCCAGACCAGCTTCTCCTGGAACCGGGCCACCACCGACGCCTCAGCGACCGCGGCCGCCAGGAACTCCTCACCCAACCGCCGCAACACCGACCTCGCCGCCTCCCTCGGCGGCCAGCTTCATCAACCGGGCCGCTTCCTTCTCCGAAACGCCGTCCAGCCAGCCGGCCGCCTCCCGCACCCGCAACCCGGTCCCCACCAGGCCGGCCAACGCCGCCCCCGCCCGCCGCTCCGCCTCCACGATCAACGCCCGCCGCTCCGCCAACGCCGTCATCGCCGCCAACGCGTACCGCTCCCGGGCCGCCTCCCGGGCCACCCGCTCCACCCGCCGCCGGGCCAACACCTCCTGGGCATCCCGCCGCGCCGCCTGCCGGATCTCCTTCGTCGCCATCCCCACCAACCCCTTCCATCGCGCCTGACCCTTCACCCCAACTAACGCCCCACCACCCCGGCCTCCCGGACACCGCAGCCAACACCATCCGCCGTCCAACACCACCCGCCGAGCGCCGCCGTCATCCGCCGCCCTCGAGCGCCGGCTCTGCGCCGCTTCTCTGCGCGGCTTCGAGGCCAGTCCAGCAGCCGGCACCGACACTCCCCGCCACGCCCGCCGCCCCTGTCGTCGTCGTCCGCCGCCGCTGAGGCCTGGACCGGCCGTTTTTTGATGTCCCTCACACCTGGTGCATTCCCGGG
>WBZS01001012.1_pt1 | contig 25794 bp, 23 predicted proteins | sample 5204201 | NCBI WGS metagenome assembly WBZS01 (sample SAMN12344357, study PRJNA552823) | activated sludge metagenome | biome: Activated sludge suspended growth; feature: Nitrification reactor; material: Wastewater; isolation source: activated sludge from nitrification reactor of wastewater... | reverse complement strand
GTCGGCAACAGGTGGATCGGGTCGTCATCGCCACCCATCCCGACCAAGCGTTGAGCCTGTTGGCCGACCCCCTGCCGTTGGAGGAGGAGGTCCTCGGCGCCTTCCGCTATTCGACGAACGAGGCTGTCCTGCATCGCGATCCGTCCCTCTTGCCACTGTCCCGGGGGGCTCAGGCGTCGTGGAACTACCTCGTCCGGGGTGATCGGGAACCCGCCGAGGCGGGGCCGCCCACGGTGACCTACTGGATGAACCGCCTCCAGGGCCTGCCCACCAGCGACCCCCTGTTCGTCACGCTCAACGGGTCGGATCGGATCAGCCCCGAGCATGTCGTCGCCTCGATGAGCTACGACCACCCGCTGTATGACGTCGCCGCAGTCCGGGCCCAGCGGCGGCTGGCCCAGCTAAGTGTCGGCCGCACGGCATACGCGGGGGCCTATCACGGCTGGGGGTTCCACGAAGACGGCGCCCGCTCCGGGGTGGCCGCCGCGGCCGCGCTGGGGGTGACCTGGTGAGCGCCGAGCCGCAGGTCGTGCAAGACCTTCCCACCCTTCCGGCCCTGATCATCGGGACCGTGCGGCATACCCGCTTCCGGCCGTTGCGCCATGCCTTCACGAACACGCACTACCAATGGCTGGTCGACCTCGACACGCCGCTTCGGCTGCCACGACGGTTGCGTCAGCTCTCCGAACTGCGCGCCGAGGATCATCTCGACGGCGTCGCGACCAGCCTGCCAGAGCTGAAAACCGTTGTGTTGGAAAGGGTTCGAGCTGCTGGTGTCGCCCTCCCCGACTCGACCCGGGTGCTGCTGCTCGCCCACGGGAGGGTGCTCGGCCACGTCTTCGACCCCCTGTCCGTCTTCTGGTGCCTCGACTCAGCGGGCCAACCCCTCGCCGCGGTCCTCGAAGTCCGCAACACGTATGCCGGCCGGCACACCTACGTCCTCACCCCCGGTCCGCGCGGGGAGGCCGAGGTCGACAAGGACTTCCTCGTCTCGCCTTTCAACGACACCACCGGCCGGTATGCCGTGCGCCTGCACCTCACCCGGGATCGCGTCACGGTCGCCATCCGGTTGGATCGCGACGGCGAGCGACTGCTCAGTGCGACCGTCACGGGTCGACCCGTCCCGTTGACGGCCACCTCGCTGACCCGCACGTTGGTCCGGCACCCGCTCATGCCTCAGCGGGTGAGCTCGATGATCCGCGTCCACGGAATCTACCTGTGGGCGCGTCGGCTGCCGGTAGTTCGGGAAAAGGCTTCTCCCGCAGGCCTGGTCGATCCGCGGATCGCACCGGCAGGGCGGCATACCCTCCTGACGCGAGGTGCCGTGGCACGCAGCCTCGTCCGGTTGCTCGTCGGCTCACTGCCGGTGCGCCTGCGACTTCCCGACGGCACGACGTGGGGGGCCGGCGGCGCTGATGCGCCAGTCCTGCAGGTCAACCGGCCCGCCGACCTGTTCCGGCGACTGGAGACCCACCCGAAGATCGGGCTGGGGGAGGCCTACATGGCCGGCGACTGGCAGGCGGCTGACGGGACCGATCTGGGTGACCTGCTCACGCCGTTCGCCGCCCGGGTCGAACGGCTGTTGCCCCGGCCGATCCTCGCCCTTCGCGGGATCGTGGAGCGGGCCATCCCGCATCACCACCGCAACACCCCGGAAGGGTCGCGCGCCAACATCGCGGCGCACTACGACCTCAGCAACGACCTGTTCGCGGGCTTCCTCGACGAGACGATGACCTACAGCAGCGCACTGTTCGACGAGGCGGCGGGACCGTGGAGCGAGCAGGATCTGGCCACGGCCCAGCGTCGCAAGATCGATGCCGCCCTCGACGCGGCCGGTGTCACCGCAGGCACCTGGCTGCTCGAAATCGGCACCGGTTGGGGCGAGTTGGCGGTCCGCGCGGCGTCCCGCGGCGCCTTTGTCACGACGATCACGTTGTCCCGGGAGCAGCAGGCCCTCGCGCAGGAACGGGTCGCCGCGTTGGGGTTGTCCGACCGGGTCGACGTGCAGCTCAAGGACTACCGAGAGGTGACGGGGCAGTTCGACGCTGTCGTGAGCATCGAGATGATCGAGGCGGTGGGCGAGGAGTTCTGGCCGGCCTACCTCCAAGCCATCGACCGGTTGCTGACGCCAGACGGAACCGCCGTTGTCCAGGCCATCCTCATGGACCACCACCGTTACCTCGCGACGCGCAACTCCTACGGCTGGATCCAGAAGCACATCTTCCCCGGCGGCCTTCTCCCGTCACTGGAGGCGCTCGAGGAGGTGGCGACGCGGCATACCGGGCTGCGGGTCCGGCGGATCCACCCGTTCGGCGCGCACTACGCGCACACCTTGCGGCGCTGGCGCCGGACCTTCGACGCGAACTGGCCGCAGATCGCGTCACACGGCTTCGACGAGGTGTTCCGCCGCCAGTGGGAGTTCTACCTGGCCTACTGCGAGGCCGGGTTCGCGACGGGCTATCTCGACGTCGCTCAGCTCACCTTCCGCCGAGGCTGACCTGGCGGCAGCGGTTCAGGCCGTCGCTGTTGCCGTCTCGGCCACCTCAGGCTCGGAGGTCAGGCCCGGCCCGGGGTCCCCGTCGGCCGACCGCCGCCGCCGGACCCGCTCCCGGGTCCGCTCGACGAGGTCATACAAGACCGGCACGAGGATGAGCGTGAGGATGGTCGAGGACACGAGCCCGCCGATGACGACGATGGCCAGCGGCTTGGAGATGAAGATGCCGCCGCCGGTCACTCCCAGCCCCATCGGCAGCAACGCGAAGATCGTCGCCAACGCCGTCATGATGATCGGCCGCAACCGCAACCTGGCCCCGTTGACGATCGAGTCGCCAATGCCCGAACCGGATTCCCGGTATTGGTTGATGAGGTCGATGAGCACGATGGCGTTGGTGACCACAATGCCGATGAGCATGAGCAGGCCGATCATCGCCGGGATCCCCAACGCGGTTCCGGTGAGCAACAGCAGTCCGAGCGCGCCGGTGGCCGCGAACGGCACCGAGACGAGCAGGATGAGCGGCTGCAGGAGCGACCGGAAGGTCGCCACCATGATGAGGTAGACGATCGCGATCGCCGCGAGCATCGCCACGCCAAGCTGGGCGAAGGACTCCCGCTGGGCCTGGGACACACCCGCCAAACGCACCGTGACACCCTCGGGCAACGACAGGGCGGCGAGCTTGGTCTGGATCGTCGAGGTCACCCCCCCGACGTCTCCTGCCTGTGGGGTCCCGGTCACGGTCGCGGCCCGGGCGCCGTCGACCCGGCCGATCGACGCGGGGGAGGAGACCTCGGTGACGTCGGCGACGGCATCGAGGGCCACTGCGGTCGCCTTCGCCTTCTGGGCATCCTTGGCGGCCTGGCTCAGCGCCTCGCTGTCGGCGCGCGCCTTGGCGGTCTTGGTCTTGGAGTCCAACAGCTTCTGGATGCTCGTGTCGGTCGCGGAGAGCTGGGCCTTCGCGGTCTCGATCGACTTCTGCAGTTGGGCGATCTGAGCCTTCAAGGCCGCGATCGGGTCGGTGGGGGGAGTCGTCACGGTGCCGGGAGGCAACGACGCCAGTTGGGCCAGCTGAGCGGTCAGGGCCGACACCTGGCTGGTGAGGGTGGAGATGGTCTGCGACACCTTGGTCCGCGACTCGCGCAAGCCGGCCAGCTGATCGGCCAGCGCAGCATCCTGATCGGCCTGGGCCTTCTTCTGCATCGCCTTCTGGTCGTCTTCGACGGCCGTTCCGGCAGCCTTGCGTGCGTCGATGGTCTGCTTCTGGGTGATCGGCAGGGGAAGGGTCCTGAGCCCGTCGATCGTCGTCACCGGCGTGCGGGAACGCAGCACGACGTCAACTGTCGTGTCGGCGATGGTCACCGTCCCGACCTTGGTGCCCTTGACCGCCTGGGTGACGGCCTGGCCGATCTGAGCCTGGACCATGCCGACCCCGGCGGCGGCCACCGGATCGACGCTCACCTTGAGCATCGTCTTGGCGTTGGTGAGATCCGTCCGGACGTTGCGCATCCCGGGCACCGTCGCCAACATCTCGGCGACCTGGTCACTGCCCTTTCGCAGCGACTCTGGGTCGGACCCCTCGACGACGAGCGCCACGTCGCTGTTGGCCTGGGTCGAGACCACCTCGACGGTGCCGACCCCGGTGAGCGCCGTGAGAGCCGCTCGCAGCCGGTCGCCGACGACGGTGCCGTCCGCCCCGGATTGCAGCGTCACCGAGATCGACGACTGGTTGGGCCCGGCGACGGTCCCGAAGAACACCCGCGACGGGTCGCCGCCCACCGTGGTGGTGTAGGACACGACCGTCGCTTCGGCGGCCACGACCTTCTCAAGCTGTTTTGCGGCCGCGTCGGTCTGCTCCAACGCGGTCCCCGCGGGCATCTCCTGCACGACACGCAACGTCGTCGCGCCCATGCTGCCGAGGAAGTCGGTCTTGAGCCGCGGGGCGAGCCCCACGGTGGCGATGAAGACAAGCGCGGCCAAGACGAGGGTCACCGCTCGGTGCCCCAGTGCCCAGCGCAGCGAGGGTAGGTAGGCGCGCTGCAAGGCCGTCTCCGGCGACTCGTGGGAGGCGGACGGCATACCAGCCTCGTATGCCGTGTCGTCGCCTTCCGCAGCCGACGCACCTACCCCGTTGCGGCGGCGCATGAACCAGGAGGCGAGGACCGGGACGACGGTGAGCGCGACGAAGAGCGAGGCGAGCAGCGCGATGGTGACGGTGATGGCGAACGGCCGGAACAGCTCCCCAGTCTGGCCGGACACCAGCCCGATCGGCAGGAAGACGGCCACGGTGGTCAGGGTGGACGAGGTGACCGCACCGGCGACCTCGCGCACCGCCCGGATGATCGACGCGGGTCCGAATTCGCCGAGCCCCTGATGGCGTTTGATGTTCTCGATGACGACGATCGAGTCGTCGACGACCCGGCCGATGGCCACCGTGAGCGCGCCGAGGGTGAGGATGTTGAGGGTGTAGCTGCCCGTCCAGAGCCCGATCATCGCGATGAGCAGCGACAACGGGATCGAGATGGCGGTGATGATCGTCGAACGCACCGAGGCCAGGAAGATGAGGATGACGACGACCGCGAAGAACAGGCCCAACAGGCCTTCAACGGTGAGGTCGTGGATGGAGTCCTCGATATAGGGAGCCTGGTCGAAGACGACGGACTCCTTGGCGCCGCCGCCGACCCGGGCGATGAGCGCCGGAAGTTCGTGGCGCACAGCCTGTGACACCGCGACCGTGTTGCCGCTCTGCTCCTTGGTCACCGCGATGGTGAGCGACGGTTTGCCGTTGGCGCGCGAGATGGACGTCGTGTCGACGGGCACCATCGTCACGTCGGCGATGTCCCGTAACGCGACCGGACCGTCGGTGCCCTGGACCTGGATGGCGGCGATCTCGTCGGTGCTGCCGAGGGTCTTGCCGACCTCGACGTCCAGCGTCGTGCCACCCGAAGGGAGCGATCCGGCGGGGACCGCGATACCGCTCGCGGCGAAGACCTGACCCAACGTCGAGGGCTCGACGCCCAGGCGGTCGACATCGGCCGGGCGCAGGGTGATGATGACCTGCTGCTTCTCGTCGCCGGCGACGACGACGTCGCGCACCCCCGGCAAGGTCTTGAGCTTTGCGGCGACGATCTCCTTGAGTTTGCGGGAGAGGGTCCCCTTGTCCTCCGACGACGAGACCGCCAGCGCGATGATCGGCACATCGTCAAACCGGCCCGCGACGACTCGTGGAGTCACATCGCTCGGCAAGCTGCTCTGTATGCCGTCCACCGCCGAGCGCAGGTCACTCAAGACCTTCTCCGAGCCGGTCCCGAACTCCCACTCGACACGGACTGTCGAGATGGCGCTGGCGCTGCGCGAGGTGACCCGAGTGACGCCGGAGACGGCCTTGGCGGCGTCCTCGATGGGGCGGCTGACCTCGCGCTCGACGACCTCGGGAGCAGCCCCGGGCTGCACGGCGACAATGGTCGCGGCAGGCGTCTCGATGGAAGGAATGAGCTCCTGTTTGAGGCTGCCCGTGGCGAAGAAGCCGAGGCCGATGAGGATCGCGCATACGAGCAGGACCACCGTGCGGTTGGCCAGGCTCAACTTCGTCAGTCGGGTCACTCGGTCAGCCTACGTCGCCCGCGAGGTGGCGCTCGACAGGTGTGTCGGCAACCCGTGTCAACGGTCTCATCCGACGGCAGCCGGGGGTCAGGAACCGATCACTTGGGTTATCGACAATGCCCGCCTAGCGTGGGCCGGGGTCAATCGTGGACCGGCTGATCGCGGTTCTGCCACGTGCACACGCACACCTCGTTGCCTTCGACATCGGCCAGCACCCAGAACGACGGAGCCTCCCTATCGCTCACCAGCCGACCACCGGCAGCGAGCGCCGCAGCCACTCGCCGGTCGGCCTCGTCGTGTGCCACGGTGACATCCACATGGATCCGATTGCGCTGCGGACGTGGCGCATCCATCTGTTGGAACCACAGGGTCGGTCCCACCCGATCAGGATCAACCAACTCGTTCCCGTCCGCGCCGTCCGCGCCGTCCGCGCCGTCCGCGCCGTCCGCGCCGGGATCGCCCGCCGGCCACCCGAGCACCGCCGCCCAGAAGGGACGGACCGCCGCGATGTCCATCGCGTCGATGGCGATCTCCACCTCACCCAGTCGGTGTGGCTGGCTGGTGAGGCCCAGCTCGGTCACCACGGCGTCGATGGCCAGCCCCAACCTGACATCCCGCTCGCTCACCCCGCCGACATCGTGGCTGCCGGTGGCCACATGCACCCGACCCCAGCGCAGGTCGATCTCGGGGTGGTGACCCTGCTCTTCGGCCAGGGCGCCGACCCGATCGACGAAAGCCAGCGCCGTGGCGAAGTCGCCGGTCGCCACGGTGAGATGCATCCGCCCGAGCAGGTAGCGCCAGTTCGGCAGCGAGCCTGAGGCGTCCGCGCGCGAGAGTCGGCCTGAGGTGGTGTCCATGGCGCCACCATAGGCGGCGTGGCCGACAACCGACCGGCCGTGTCGGAACCGGGGTCAGAGGTCGTTGCCCGCGTAGGACTGGTTGAAGCTCTTGTTGGCCAGCGGGAAGTCCGGAACGATCGTGTCGGCCAGCGCCACCGGCAGGGCCGGCCAGTTGAAGAAGCTCGGGTCGACGATCTTCACCCGGGTCAGCCGTCCGTCCGGGCCGAGTTCGACCCGGTGACACAACGTCCCGCGCCACGCCTCGACGACGCCGAGCCCCGCCGCCGGTCCGCTCCCCTCGCCTTCGGGCCTTCCGTATGCCGTCCGCTCACCTCCCAGCCCCGCCGCAGCTACCGAGCCCCCACCGCCCGCAACGGCCAGCCCGATGAGCCGGGGGAGCAGCGCGGCGGACGCGGCGAACTCACTGGCGCGAACGGCATACCGGGCAAGGACGTCGCCACCCTCCTGGGTGACGGGCGTGAATCCCGGCCCGAGGTCCACCTGCGGGTGGTCGGCGCGGGCGTCGACGGTCAGCCCGCTGGCCCGGGCGACGTAGCCGAGGGTGCCGAGGTTGCGCGCCAGCTCACCAGGCAGCACCGCAGTCCCGGTGAACCGGTCGAGCACGACCGAGTGGTCAAGGGTGAGTGCGACGATCTCGGCCACTTCGGCCGCCACCTCCGCGACGAGCGCGAGGTCTGGCTCGGTGGCCCACTGCCCCGTCCCCACGCCGACCCCTCCGCGCAACAGTCGGTGCCCGGTGACAGCGGCGTTGTGCCGCAACAACTTTTCACGCAGCCGTTGGGTGTGAATGTGGGCGATGCCGAAGCCGACGTCGTTGGCGATCATCCCGAGGTCGGCGACATGGTTGTAAAGCCGCTCAAGCTCCAGCAGCACCGCTCGCCGCGCCGCAACGGCGGGGGACACCTCGATCCCGAGGGCCTCCTCGACAGCCTGGACGAGCGCGACGGTGTGCCCGACGGCGGTGTCGCCACTGACCCGCTCGGCCAGCTCGATCGCCTCATCGGGCGTCCGGCCCTCGAAGAGGCGCTCCATGCCGCGGTGGACGAACCACAGCCGGGCCTTCATCCGCAGGATGGTCTCGCCGACCACCGAGAAGCGGAAGTGCCCCGGCTCGATGATCCCCGCGTGGATCGGTCCGACGGGGATCTCATAGACCCCGTCGCCCTGGACGTGGACGAACGGATACGACCCGACGTCCGGCGCGAGGTCGGGCATGGGCCCGGCGTCGCGGCGCATCGGGTGCCAGCCGCTGGGCCAGTGGCCGTGGCGCACGAGCCGACGCGGCATGGGGTGGCCGATCGGTTCGATCCCGAACAGGTCGCGCAGCTCGCGCTCGAATCGCCCTGCGGGATAAGAGAGTCCGGCCAGGCTCGGCAGATGCGGTCGGTCGTGGGGGAGGCGCACGACCAGCTCCCGGCGCTGGCCGACGGGCCGCAGGAAGCTGTAGACCACCCGGAACCCGTCACCGTCGTCGTGCCCGGCCACCAGCGCCAGCCGCCATCCGTCGCGCACCAGCCCCGCGACCGCGCCTTCCAGCCCAACCGGGTCGACGTCCTCCCGGTATGCCGTCCGCCCACCACTCACGGGGTCACCCCCAGTCCTGCGACGGCAGCCGCGAGGGCACCGCCGGTCTGCAGGGCCAGCGCACCGGCCAGCACCGCCGCCGTCAGCGCCGCGACCATCGGCGCTTGAGCGCGAAAGCCCAGCCGTGGCGCGGGCTGTTCGGCACTCGCGTCGATCTGCGGCGCCGGTGGCTCCGCGCGGGCGGGGCCGAGGGTCATCGCGAGCACCTGGCGCGAGATCCCGACGAAGGTCAGCAGCAGCAGCGCCAAGACGAGGAGCATCACCGGCGCCAGGCCCGCCGACCATCCGGCGAGGACGATGGCCACCTCGGTGAAGAACAGGGCGAACGGCGGGAAGCCGAGCAGCGCGGCCGTCCCCACCAACCACGGCCCGCCGAGATCGGGTCGCCGCGCGCTCAGCCCCACCACATCGGCAACCGAACTGCTGCCTTCGGCCCGCAGGATCCGGCCCGCCTGGACGAACATCGCCGACTTGACCAGCCCGTGCCCGAGCATGTGGACCATGACGGCGGTCGTCGCGAGCCACCCGCCGATCGCCACCCCGATCGCCATGAGGCCCATGTGTTCGATGCTCGAATAGGCCAGCAGGCGCTTGTAATCGCGTTGGGTCAACGTCAGCGCCGCTGCCACGCTCAGCGACAGCACCCCGAGGACGAGGAGCACCCCGCGCAGGAAACCCGGCCCGAGCGCGAGGTCACTGATGCTGCGAAGGCGCAGCACGGCATACAGGGCGACGGACAGCAGCACCCCGGACATGAGGCCGGACACGGGGGCGGGCGCCTGACTGTGCGCGTCGGGCAGCCACGAGTGCATCGGGGCAAGGCCGGCCTTGGTGGCGAAACCTAGGGTCGCCAAGGCGATTCCCAGGCGGGTCACCGCCGGATCGAGGCGCCCGGCGAGCGCGACGAGTTCCACTAACGAGAGGGTGGGGTGCCCGGCGGCGCGGGTCGCGGCATACAGGATGACGATGCCGAGGAACGCGATGGCGACGCCGACCGAGCCGAGGACGACGTACTTCCACGCAGCCTCCAGCGAGCGTCGTCCGCTTCGGTAGCCGACGAGGAACGCGGTCGTGATCGTTGTCGCCTCGATGGCGACCCAGAGGACACCGAGGTTGTCGGCCAGCACTGCCAGGCTCATCGACGCGAGGAAGGCGCACACCAGCGCGGTGAACCACCCGTCCGGCGGCGCGGGCGTGACGAGATCGGCCCACAGAGCGACCGTCGCCACCGCGCCGATGGTGACCAGCAGGTATGCCGTGAGCGCATCCCCGCGCAGCAGGTCACCGGCGGCGGTGGGAACAGTCCCCCCGGTGGCGGTGACTCCGGCGAGCAATGCGAGGCCGCTGACGAGGATGGCCAACGCTGCAGCGAGGCCGAGCGGCCGGGTCCACGTGGCGGATCGACGGGACGCGGCAGCGGCTCCGAGCAGGGTCGGGACCACGAGAGGGAGCCAGAGCAGCGCGGTCATCACGGGAAAAGCCCCATCATCAGTCGTGCAGCTCCCTCAGGTCATGCAGGTCGACCTCGCCGTGGGCCAGTTCGAGCCGGGCCGAGAGGATCCGCAGGATGAAGACGACGAGGACGACGTCGAGCAGGACGCCGAGTTCGACGACGAGCGGCACACCGCCGGCGGTGAGGAACGCGACGGTGGCGATGCCGTTGTCGATGACGAGGAACCCGATGACCTGCGAGACGGCCCGGTGCCGGGTGAGCAGCACGAGGAAGCCGACGAGGACGAGGGTGAGCCCGGCGGGGACGGCGTGGGCTGCCGGGCCGGTGTCGAGGGCGACGAGGGGTCGGCTGACGGCATACGCGAGGGTGGCCAGGCCGGCGGCGGCGAGCAGGCCGCTGACCGGGTTGACGGCGGGGGAGTCCTCGCGGTGGATGCCTGAGCGTTCGATGGTGCGGGCCAACGCCCAGGGGAGGGCGACGGCCTTGAACGCCAGAACGACGAAGGCGATCAGGACGAGCTCGGCGTGCCCCTCGGCGAGGCCGATGGCGCCGACAAGCAGCGCGAGGGCGGCGCCTTGGATGGCCAGCAGCTTCGTCGAGGCATCGGTCGAGCGGCGCCAGACCTGCAGGACGGCGGTGAGCATGAGCAGGCCGGTCGCCGTGGCGACGGTCTGGGCGAACAGGCTCTCGGTCATCGGCGGCCTCAGACGATGAGGTAGGAGGCGGTGACGGACAGGAAGGCCAGGACGAACGAGCCGGCCAGCAGCTCGGGGACCCGGAAGAGGCGCACCTTGGCGAGGAACACCTCGGCAGCCGCGATGATCGCGCCGGCCAGGAAGAGCTTGGCGGCGAACGCGACCGTTGCCACCAGCGTGGCAATCACCCCGAGGTCGGCGGCCACGCCCCACGGGAGGGCGAGGTTGACGACCAACCCGAGCAGGGCGGTCAGGCGCAGCCAGGAGCCGAGCTCCAGCCAACCCAGGTCGCGGCCGCTGCTCTCGAGCACCATCGCCTCGTGGACCATGGTCAGCTCGAGGTGGGTGGCTGGGTTGTCGACCGGCAGTCGCCCCGTCTCGGCGAGCACGACGATGGTGAGCGCGACTAGAGCCAACAGGCTCACCGGCGAGACCACGGTGGCCGGGTCGGTCATCCGCGCCTGGAGGATGGCCGAGAGCGCGGTCGTGCCGACCGGCACCGAGAGGGCATAGACCGAGACGAGGACCGTCGGCTCGACGAGGGCGGCGATCATCATGTGTCGGCTGGACCCCATGCCACCGAACGCCGTTCCCGACTCCAAGCCGAGCAACGCGAGGGCGACCGTGCCGACGAGCAAGACCGAGACGACGACGAACAGGTCGTCGGGCACCCACGCCAAGGTGGCGATCCCCAGCAGGGGGACGAGGGCGACGCTGACCAGGCTGCTGACGACGAGGACGAGCGGGGCGGCCGCCATGAGCGGCCCGGCGCCGTCGGCAGCGAGCGGTTCCTTGGCGAGCCACTTGCGCGCGTCGCGCCACGGCTGGCCGACCCCGGCTCCGGCCCGTCCCTCCAGCCGGGCCCGGAGCTGGCGCATGACGCCGATGAGCAGCGGGGTGAGGGCGACGGCAACGAGGACCTGCCAGGCCAGGGCGAGCGCGGTCACCAGGTCACCACCAACAGGACGACGACCAGGGCGGTGAAAGAAAAGCCGAGATAGCGCTGGATGCTGCCGTTTTGGGCGCGCCGACCCAGGTCACCGAGGACCTCGAGCACCCCGAGCAACGGCTGATAGAGCCCGCGCTCGACCTGATCGACCATCCGCTGCCGGAACGCCACGGCGCGCACGAGGTAGCGGGACTCGGTCGTGTGGGTGACGTCCAGGTCGCGGGTGGGTTGCAGGGCGTCGTCGAAGACGCGGACCAGCGGCTCGGCATACGAGGTCGCGGTGTATTGCATCATCGGGTCGACGCGGACGCCCCCGCAGCCCCACGGGAGGTCCACGGTCCGGCGTGGGGCGCGTCGGGCGGCGCGGGTGGTGACGACCGCGACCGGCACCGCGAGCGTCACGGCCATGAGGACCAAAGCCACCGGGTCCAGCAACGCGGTGACTGCCGGAAGGGCAACCCCGCCGAGGCCCACCTGCTCCACACCGGAGGCACCCACGGCGTATGCCGCCCCACTCGCCACCCAGCCCGGCACCAGACCCAGCGCAACGACGAGGCCCGCGCCGACGAGCAGGGGCACCGTCATGGTTGCGGGGCTCTCGTGGGCCGCCCCGGCCGACTCCGACCGGGCGCGCGCGAGGAAGGCGATCCCGACCACCTTGACGAAGGTCAGCAGGGCAAGCCCGGCCGTCAGCGCCACCAACGACACCGTGATCGGCAGCGCGATGGCGATGACCCGGTCGGCGCCCGGCCCTCGGGTGTCGCCGTGGACGAGCGACTGCAGCAGCACCCACTCGGCGACGAACCCCGACGAGATCGGCAGGGCGGCGGCGGCGAGAGCGGCGATGGAGGTGGCCGTGGCGGTTCGCGGCATGAGTCGAGCCAGGCCGCCGAGCCGGTCCAGATCGCGCTCGCCGGTGGCGTGCAGGATCGACCCGGCGCCGAGGAACAGCACCGTTTTGAAGGCCGCGTGGCTCACGACGAGGAGGATGACCGCGACCAGGGCGACATCGGCGACGGCGCGCTGTCCGGCGGTGCGCAGCAGCATCGCGACAGCGAGTCCGGTGACCATGAGACCGAGGTTTTCGGTCGTCGAATAGGCCAGCAGCCGTTTGAGATCCGAGGTCACCGAGGCTTGGAGGATGCCGTAGACGGCCGACGCGCCTCCGAGCAGCAGCAGCCCGATGCCCCACCAGTGCGGCCCGTCGGGCAGCAGCCGGGTGCAGAGCAACAGCAGGCCGTAGACCCCGAGTTTGACCATCGCCGCGCTCATTGGGGCCGACACGTGGCTGGGTGCTTCGGGGTGGGCGCGGGGCAGCCACACGTGGACGGGGACCAGCCCGGCCTTCGTCGCAAAGCCGCCAGCCAACAGGGCGAACGCCAGCGAGGCGCTCGCTCCGGTCGGCAGTTGCGCGGCGATCGCGGCCCACGAGGCGCCGCCGGCGTGCCCGACGAGCACCGCGAACCCGGCGAGCAGCAGGACAAAGCTCAGGTGGGTCATCGCGGCATACCAGAGGACAGCCGAGCGCACCGCCGGCCGCGAGGCGTGCTCGGACAGCAGCAGGACGGTGGAGCCCAGCGCCATGAGCTCCCACCCGAGCAGGAAGGTCACCGCGTCGCCCGCGCCCGGCACGATCGCCATGCCCCACACGAAGATTGGGTATGCCGCCCACGCAGCTCGCGTCGCCGACGCGCCGTGGGCGTAGCCGACGCCGAACCACGCGCTCAGCGCCCCGACGAGTCCGACCACGATGAGGAAGATGCCGCCGAGCCGGTCGGGGGCCAGCGACAGGAGGCCGATTCCGGGGATCGGTGAGCTGAGTGTCAACGTGCCCGGCTGGCCGAGTAATGCTCCGATGCCGGTGAGGGCGATGGCCAGGCCGAGGGCCGCGTTGAGGGTTCCGGCGACGGCCGAGCGCCTCTGGTCGGTGACCGCGACTGCCGCGGCGAAGGCGAGCACGGCGAGCAGGGGCTGGCCGAGCAGCCCGAGGTCGGTGAGGGTCATCGGCCGGTGACCTGCCGGAGGGCGGCGACGATGGCATCGGGAGGCGGCGGGCAGCCCGGGACGACGAGGTCGACCGGGACGATGTCGGAGACCGCACCGACGACGGCATACCCCTGGGCGAAGGCGCCCACCCCGGCGGCGCAGTCGCCGATGGCGATCACCACCCGGGGTTGGGGTGCGGCGTCGGCGCTTCGGCGCAACGGCTCGGCGAGGTTGCGCGTCGGGGCGCCGGTGACGGCCAGGACGTCCGCGTGGCGGGGCGAGGCGACCAACCGGGCGCCGAATCGTTCCGCGTCGTAGACCGGGCCGAAGGCGCCGGCCAGCTCGATCTCACAGCCGTTGCAGGAGCCGCAGTCGACGTGACGCACCTGAGCGCTTCCAGCCAGCGCGGAGGGTGGCGTGAAGTCCGACTCAGTTGCCACAGAGGCAGGTCCGGTGATCCGACCGGCGCGGCGGATCACCCTGACGAGGTCGAGGGCGCTCATGCGCTGCGCGTCTTGCGCCGGGGCGTGAGCGGTGTGGTTGCCGGTCGCCGGGCGCCCTTCGCGGAGGGGGACGGCGGCGGATCGAGCTGTTCGGCGAGGTGGTCCTGGTCGGCGAGGACAGCTCGCAGGACGTTGCGACCGGCGCTGAGCAGGTCGATGGTGGCGGGGACGACGATCGAATAGACCACCTCGCCGCCGATCCGTTGCTGGCGAACCAGCCCGGTGCGGCGGAGCACGGCGAGCTGCTGCGAGAGGCTGCTGGCCTCAAGCTCGATGGCGGCCAGCAACTCATGGACGGCGTGGTCGCGCTCCGAGAGCAACTCCAGGATGCGGATGCGGGCCGGGTGGCCCAAGGTGCGGAACAGCTCGGCCTTGGCCTGATACAACGGCACCCGCATGGCGACCTCCCATCACCTGTTCATGTGACCAATTGCGCAACCTTTCAAGTCTGGCACATCGGATGCCGTCGGCCAAGGTCGCGCATTGCTAGCGATGACTCGCTTCTGTTGGATGTCATACATGGCCACGCGAGACTGGGATGCACGGACGTATGCCGCGTTGCCGCTTCCGCACGTCAATTGGGGGCTGCGGGTGATCAGCCGGATGCGCCTGACCGGAAGCGAACGTGTCTTGGACGCCGGATGTGGCACGGGCCGTGACGCCACCGAACTCCTGTCGCGCCACCCAGGGCTGGACCTGATCGGGATCGACGGGTCGGCCAGCATGATCGACGAAGCGCGTGAGCGGCTCGGCGACCGGGCGACGCTCCTTGTTGCCGACCTGACCGAGCCCCTGCCCATCGCTGCGGTGGATGCCGTGATGAGTGTTGCGACCTTCCATTGGATCACCGACCATGCTGCCCTGTTCGCCAACCTCGCCTCGGCGATGCGGCCCGGGGCGCGCCTCACCAGTGACTGCGGTGGTGCCGGGCAACTGGCCAACGTGGATGCGGCCCTGGTGGCGGTGACGGGCCAGCCCAAACAGGACATGGAGTTCGCTGGGGTGGCGGCGACCGAGGCCAATCTGAAGGGTGCCGGGTTTGACGTCGAACGGGTCGACCTTCGGCCGGACCCTCTTCGTCTGGAGGACCCGGAGTTGCTGGAACGCTATCTGGGGGCGGTGTGCTTGGGCGGATATCTCAAGACGCTCCCCGTAGCTGAGCACGCCGAGTTCCTGCGCGACGTCCGCCGCGCGATGCCTGAACCCGTCATCGACTACATCCGACTTGAGATCGACGCCGTCCGGCGCTGATTCCCACCCTCTGGCTTGCCCGGAAACGGACGCCTCCTGCAGGGCCGCCCCAGGAGTCACCACCAGTGGGAGGGCTCTGAACAGGAGGAGCCTTTCGCGCGTGAAGAACAGCTCGATATCTGCGGGTCAGCGCGTGGCGCAGGCGCCTGAGCCGGACAGCCGCTGAACGAGTGCGAACAGCACCATGCCGAAGGCGAGCACCCCGCGCATCGGCACGCTCGGGCCGGTCGTCAGCATGAGTGCGGCGAGCAGGACGTGGGCACCGGCGAGGGTGGCGCACGGCGAGCCCATCGCTCGGACGGCGCCCCGCGGCTGGGGGAGGTAGGTGGCCAGCGCGCCCGCACCGACCAACGCGGTGAGCGCGAGCAGGACGGTCCAGGCCGAGTCTCCGGCAACCGTGGGCCCGGCCGCCGACCGGTAAGCGAGGAACAGCACCGGCGCCAGCACCAAGGAGGCGACCGTATGCCGCCCGCTCCAGGCACGCAGCCAGGCGGCCGGCCCGGTCGGGGCTGGGGAGATCGTCCGAGAGGTCACTGCCGCGACACTGGGGATGCGCTCGGACAGGCCCTGCAGCGGGCTGCCGGGGTCGGTCATCGACCTTGGCGCGGGAAGCTGAACGACCAGGTCGGCGTGGTGGGCGCCGCGTTCTGGGTCTCGCGGCAGGCGCACTGCTCGGAGACGGGGAACTGGGACATCACGGAGTCGACGTGCATGCCGCACCCCCGCCAGGTGATCTTGCCGCAGGTGGAGCAGCGAGCCGGACTGCACATCGGAGGCCTCCTTCGTCGTGGTCGGCCCATGGTGGCACATACCCCCAGGGGTATTCAAATCAAGGAGGTGAACGGTCCAGCGGGCGGCCAGGGTCCTGCGCGAGGTGAGCGGGCGGCATACCCTCTGGGGATGGTGAGCGAGACACAGGCGCACAACGGGCTGCCCGGTCCGTTGCCCGGCTCGCCAGCCCGGCGCGCGGGGGGAGTGCGGCGCACAACCAGCTTGGACCTCACCCGTCCCAACGGTCCCGACGGTCCGATCGAGGTCAACGGACGCGCGCGTGACGTCCGCACCGACGAGGCCGGCGCCGCTCGGGTGCTCGACAAGGCTCTGCTGTCCCTCACCGTCACCGACGGGATCGTCAGCCGAGTGCGGTGTTTCCCCGAACGTGCGGCCGCGCCGCGCCTGGTCGGCCGTCAGGCTCTCGTCGGGTGGCGGACCGGCCTGTGGCGCGAGCTGCATGACGACGTCGAGTCGGGCTCGGCGCTCCACCTGCTCCTGGATGACCTGCCCGGCGGCATGGTCGTCGGCGGGTTCACCCGGCGCCGGGCGTTGGCCGCTGCGGGCGAGCCGGTCCCCCAACCGGGTCGGCGCTTGGACGTGTGCGCCGGGTGGGCGATCGACTCGCGGGCGGCCCGGATCATGGCCGAGGTCGGCACTCCGCCGCCGCCGGTCACCCCGGAAGCCCCCGACCTGGTCAGGGCCGACGACCGCGCGGGCTGGCACACGCTGGCACCGCTGCCGACCTTCGGGATGTCCCGCCGCCGCCGGATCGACGCACACCTCGCAGGAGCGCAGATCGAGGTCGATGCGATGTTCCGCGACTCGTTCGTCGACGCGGAGGGGGTGCAGCGGGTGCTCCACGAATACGGGGTGCACGCCACCCTGGAGGCCAACGAGGGCCGGGTGCTCGAGGTCCGACCGGCCCCGAGGGTGCTGCCGCACCTGGAATGTCCGGTCGCCGGTGCCTCCACCCAGCGGCTCATCGGTATGCCGTGTGCGGACCTTCGCGATCTCGTCTCCAGCACGCTGTTCGGCCCGTCGACCTGCACCCACCTCAACGACCTCATGCGCTCGATCGCGGATGTGCCTGCGCTGTTGTCCAGATGAGTTCCGACGCACGCCCCGAACGGACGGATCTCCCGAATCGACCTTGCGCCAGCGCACGATGGGGCACACTCTCCGCATGCGCGTGATCGGGGCGATCGTGCTGGTCGCGTGTTTGGGGGGTGCCGCTGGGTGCGGGACAGTCCCGGACAGTCCAGCCCGCGGGACGGCTTCGGTCGAGGCCAGCGGGCCCAGGGCCACCTCGGGCGCGACTGGTCCCACCTACTCCAGCAAGGGTGCCGACATCCTCTTCGCTCAGATGACGCTGTTGCATCACCAACAAACGGTGGCTCTGGCCGAGCTGCTGACCACCAAGAGCGGGATCCGTGCCGAGGTGCGAGAGATCGCCCAACGGTTGCGAAGCTTGGAGGAGCCAGAGATTCCGGTGCTGCGGGGGTGGCTGTTGGAGTGGAACGCCCCCGAAAGCCTCAATCTGCACAGTGGGCACCCGATGAAAGGCATCCTCACCGACGTTGAACTTGCCGCCCTGGAAGCCCTTGACGGCGCCGAGCTCGAGCGGCAGTGGTTGGTTCGGATGATCGCCCACCAGGACGGCGCGGCCGTGTTCGCCGGTGCGGTGGTGCGTCAGACCCAGGACGAGCGGGTCCGGACCATGGCCCGCAGGGTGATCCAGACCATGCCGACCCAGGTGGTCGAGCTGCAGGGGCTGCGTTGAGGTGCACAGCGATCGGTGCGCGCGCGGCATACCCTATGGGGGTATCACGAGCGGGAGGCGACATGCACGGGTATTCCGAGCGCAAGGGTGAGCACCTCAAGCGGCTGCGCCGCATCGAAGGCCAGGTCCGGGGCGTCTCCCGGATGGTCGAGGAGGACCAGTACTGCATCGACGTCCTCACCCAACTATCCGCGGTGACCCGCGCGCTGCAGTCGGTCGCGCTCGGGCTGCTCGATGACCACATGGCCCACTGCGTGGTCGCCGCCGCGCGCGAGGGCGGGGCCGAGCAGGAGACCAAGCTGCGCGAGGCGTCCGCGGCGATCGCTCGCCTCGTGCGCAGCTGACCACGGCCACTGGTATGCCGCGCTTCGGCTCGGCTGTCGTGGGTGTCGCCTAGGTTGGCCGGTATGCCGCCCACCTCGCCTCCCGATGCCGGGTCCGCCGAGCATGGCTCCCGCCACGGCGCCGCGCTGTTCGCGTCGGTCGTGGCGACTGCTGAGGTCGTGGCCGGGACGAGTTCGCGGACAGCGAAGATCACCCGACTAGCGCAGTTGTTGCGGAGCCTCGCGGCCGACGAGGTGGAGCCAGCGGTGGGATTCCTCACGGCATCGGTGCGACAGGGTCGGCTGGGGGTCGGCTGGCGGACGCTGACCGACCTGTTCGTCGAGCCCGCCGAGACGGCGTCGCTGTCCATCGCCGAGGTAGACGCCGCGATCTCGCGACTGGCCGCTGCCGGGGGCGCGGGGTCAGCCGCGGCACGAACCGACGAGCTGGCCCGGCTCTGGGCCCGGGCGACGGCCGACGAACAGCGGCTGCTCACCGGAATCCTGCTGGGAGAGGTGCGGATCGGCGCCCTGGAAGGGGTGCTCACTGACGCGGTGGCCACAGCTTCCGAGCGGCCGTTGGAGGGGGTCCGGCGGGCGGCGATGCTCACCGGGAGCCTGGGGCGGACGGCATACCTCGCCTTGAGTGATGGCGACCTCGCGGCGGTGGGCCTCACGGTCGGGGTGCCCGTCCTGCCGATGCTCGCGGCGACCGCGGCCAGCGCCGGTGACGCGGTCGATGCACTGGGTCCGGACCCGGTGTCGGTCGAGGTCAAGCTCGACGGCGCGAGGATCCAGGTGCACCGGCACGGCGGGCCGGGCGGCCGGGTCGAGGTCTTCAGCCGGACCCTGGCCGACGTCACCGCCCGGGTGCCCGAGCTGGTCGAGGTTGTCGCGGGCTTCCCCGGCGGGTCGCTCATCCTCGACGGCGAGACGCTGACCTTGGACGAGGACGGGGCGCCGCGGCCGTTCCAGGAGACGATGAGCCGGTTCGGCTCGACCGGGGCGCGGGCGGAGGTGTTGCGGCCCTGGTTCTTCGACGTGCTGCACGCCGACGGGGTGGACCTGCTCGACGAGCCCCTGTCGGTGCGGCGGGAGCGGTTGCGCGCGGTGGTGGGGGAGCACGGCATACGGGCGATCGAGACGGCCGATCCCGCTGCGGCGGAGGCGTTCTCACGCGAGGCGCTGGCGGCGGGACACGAGGGGGTGCTCGTCAAGGCGCTGGACTCCCCGTATGCCGCGGGGCGGCGCGGGCGGCAGTGGCTCAAGGTCAAGCCGGTGCACACCTATGACCTGGTGGTGTTGGCCGCCGAGTGGGGCTCGGGTCGGCGGACCGGCTGGCTGTCGAACCTGCACCTGGGTGCGCGCGATCCAGCCGTGGCGGTGGGCGAGCCTGGGGCGTTCGTCATGGTCGGCAAGACGTTCAAGGGCCTCACCGACGAGACGCTGCGCTGGCAGACCGCGCGGCTGCTCGAGCTGGAGACTCGGCGGACCCGGTATGCCGTGCATGTCACCCCCGCGCTCGTTGTCGAGATCGCCATCGACGGGGTGCAGCGCTCGTCGCGTTATCCGGGCGGGCTGGCCCTGCGGTTCGCGCGGGTCAAGGGCTACCGGGAGGACAAACTGCCCGCCGACGCAGACACCATCGAGGCGCTGCGCGGGCTGCTGCGCTGAGCGGCCTGCGGCAGCTCGACCACCGGGTCAGGCCGTCGGCTGCTTACGGGCCGCGACCTCCGCGAGTAGGGCGGCCCGGCGCTCGGCTGCGGGCAGCGAGACCTCGCGCAACCAAGCCGAACCGTGCGAGTCCCCTTGGGCTGCAAGGACGTCAGCCAAGGCCCGAACGTCCGCCGGAGTCTTGTTCTGGGCCATTTTCGCTTTGGCGACGACCCGGGTGATCTGCACCTCGATCCCGACGATCGCCCGCAGCATCGCATCGACATAGCCGTCCGCGGCGTCGTCCATCGACCACGCGTTCGCCCGGTCAGTGTCGGCCCGCGCCTCGTGGTGCTCGGTGAGTCGCCGCACCACCTCCCGGGTCCACTCGGGGTCGTCGTGCGCGACCACGTCGCCATAGACGTGGACCGTGACGTAGTCCCACGTCGGCACCACCTTGCCGTGCTCGGCGGTCGAGGGCAGCCAGGCCGGGCTCACGTAGTGATCGGTCTCGGTGACGATGACCAGAGCCTCACCCTCCACCGGATCGGACCACTGTCGGTTGTTGCGCGCGACATGGCCGAGCAGCGCCCCGCGCGGCCCGATGCTCGGGTCGAAGAGGAACGGCAGGTTTGTCGCGACCAGACCCGTCTCGGGGTGGTGGGTGACGAACTCGGCCGACCCCATCCGAGCCAGCACCTGCGCCACCTGGTCGTCGGTCATCGCGAAGTGGGCGGGAACGTACACGCTCCCACTATGCCGGGTTCAGCGCAGGGTCGCCGCCACGATCAGGCCCGCGGCCAGTGAGACCTCGACCGCCGCGCCCAGGACGTCGCCGGTCACGCCGCCTAGCCTCTTGCGGCACCGCACCGCGACCAACCACGCAGCGCCGACGGCCGCGACAACGGTGAGGGGGGCGGCATACCAGCCGACGACCGGCCACGGGACGACGTCGGTCGGCGACAACCATCGCAGCGCAACGGCGCCTACCGCGGCGACAAGTGCTGCGACCCCGGCGGCAGCGCCCACGGGGACCGTCCCGGCCACCGTCGCCCCCAACCCCTCGTCGCGCGCGGCCGGGAACGCTGGCCCGCAGACCCAGGCGAGGGTATGCCGTGACGCCAGCACCGCGACCGCGGCGAGGATCGGCCCGTCCCAGCTCGGCCAGCCGAGCAGGTCCGAGATGCCGGCCACCTGGATGAGCAGAACGAGGACCAGCGCAGCAGCCCCCATCGGCCCGACGTCGCCGCGCCGCATCACCTCCAAGGCGCGTTGGCGGTCAAAAGAGGCCGCCAAACCGTCTGCGGTGTCAGCCAATCCGTCCAGATGCAGACCGCGGCTCAGCCACGCGATGACGGCGACGGTGAGTGCCGCGGCGAGCAGCGGCGGCATACCGATCCAGCGGACGGCAACGTGCGCGAGGAGGGGGACGGCCGCGAGCGGAAGGGTGGCTAACGGCGCGAGGAGCATGGCGCGCGCGGCCACGGCACGGTCCACGACGGCGGGTGGCTGGACGCGGAACGCGGTCAACGTCCCGACGGCCAACTGCCAGGCGTCACGGCCGGTGCTCATGAGGCGCCCAACGTCAGCGCGTGGCCCATGACGACGAGCACGGCGTGGTCGGCGACCCCAGCAACTGCCGCATTGAGCCGACCCAGCGAGTCTTGGAAGAACCGCCCCGACGGCGTCAGCGGGACGAGCGACCAACCGACCTCGTTGGTGACGAGCACGACGTCCCGCGGCGTGGCCTGCAGGGCGGTGACCAGGGCAGTCGACTCGGCGGCGACGAGGTCGCCCGCCGCCGTTAGGTCCTCCCACAGACCGGCCCGGTCGATGAGGCCGGTGAGCCAGGTGCCGAGACATTCGACGAGAAGGGGACCACCCGGCATACCGAGGAGGCTGACCAGATCGAGGGTCTCCACGGTCGTCCAGGATGCTGGCCGGGCGGCCTGGTGGCACGCCACCCGCTGCGCCCACTCGGGGTCGGTGCCGTCGCCCGGGGCTCCGGTCGCGACGTAGGTGACGTCGGTGCGGCCCGCGAGCAGTGACTCGGCATGCCGACTCTTGCCGCTGCGGACCCCGCCGCTCACCACCGTTATTGCCACGAGGCACAGGTTAAGCCCGCGGTCGGGCAGGATGAGCGGGTGAGCGCTCTCCTAGCCGACCTGATCACCACCGGCGTCCCGCCCCTGGATGCCGGGGCGATGGCTGCGGCCGACGCCCGGCAGGCGCAGCTCACCAAACCCGCAGGCTCGATGGGACGGCTCGAGTCCCTGGGGTTGCGGCTGGCCGGCATGTATGCCGTGTGCCCACCTCCCATCCCCGAGCCGGCTGTCGTCGCCGTCTTCGCCGGTGACCACGGGGTCCATGCCCAGGGTGTGTCGCCGTGGCCGCAAGAGGTGACCGTCCAGATGGTCGCCAATGTCGCGGCTGGTGGGGCGGTCGTCAACGCGCTCGCGCGCCAGGTGGGGGCGAGAGTTTGCGTTGTCGACGTGGGGGTCGCCGGGGCCTTGCTCGACCTGCCTGCGGGCCTCGGCCACGAAGTCGAGCTGGTCAGCGATCGAGTCGTGGATGGGACGGGCGACTTCACGATGGGGCCGGCGCTCACCCGTGTGCAGGCCGAGGCAGCGGTAGCGGTGGGGGTCCGGACGGCGGAGCGACTCATCGATGGCGGGGCACAGCTGTTGGTGACCGGGGACCTCGGGATCGGCAACACGACCGCGTCGGCTGCGCTGATCGCAGTCTTCACCGGGGCCGATCCGGGCGGGGTGACCGGCCCGGGCGCGGGCAGCGACGCCCACATGCTCGCCCACAAGATCGCCGTGATCCGAGCCGGTCTGGAGCGTCATCGAGTCGAGACGGCCGACCCGATCGGGGTGCTCGCCGCGTTCGGTGGCGCCGAACACGCTGCGCTGGCTGGGCTCATGGTGGCCGCGGCAGGGCGACGGGTGCCGGTCGTCCTCGATGGGGTCATTGCCGGAGCGGCAGCGCTCGTGGCAGCCGCGCTGAGTCCGGGGGTGACGGCATACCTCATCGCGGGGCATCGCTCCACCGAGCCGGGCGCGACCGCGGCCCTGGCCGCGCTGGGACTGGAACCGATCCTGGACCTCGGGCTGCGGCTGGGCGAGGGGTCGGGCGGGGTGCTTGCGGTGCCGGTCGTGCAGGCGGCGGCCAGGCTGCTGCGTGAAGTGGCGACGTTCGAGTCGGCTGGCGTCGCCGAGCGCGAGGAGAGCTGATGCCACGATGAAACGTTTGCACGACGGCCTTGTCGTCGGAGACCGCTATCGCCTGAACACACGGATCGCCTCCGGGGGGATGGGCGATGTCTGGGAGGCGTTCGACGAGGTGCTGCATCGCGTCGTGGCGGTCAAGGTGATGCGGCCGAGCGTCGACGAGGGTGCGTTCGCCGTGCGGTTCAAGGCCGAAGCTCGGCATGCTGCGCGGCTGGGCCACCCGAACATCGCGGCCGTCTACGACTATGGCGAACATCATGAGCTCGCCTATCTCGTCATGGAGTTGGTCGTCGGCGAGCCCTTGTCGGCCGTGCTGCGCCGCGAGGGGCGGCTCCCAGCGGTCCGCGTGCGTGAGCTCATCGGGCAGGCGGCGCTCGCCCTGGCGACCGCGCATGACGCCGGGGTCATCCACCGGGACGTCAAGCCCGCCAACTTCATCATCCGGGCAGACGGGACGCTCAAACTGACCGACTTCGGGATCTCGCGGGCCTTGGATGGCTCGGGACAGACCCGCACCGGCGAGGTCATGGGGACCCCGTTCTACCTCAGCCCCGAACAAGCGATGGGCAAGCCCGCGACGGAGGCGAGCGACATCTACGCCCTTGGGGTCGTGGCCCACGAAATGCTCAGTGGGTCAAGGCCGTTCGACGGTGGGACGCCGGTGGCGACGGCTCTGGCGCACATCTCCGAACCTGCCCCGCCGCTGCCCGGCGACGTCCCGGCCGACCTGGTCGCGCTGGTGCGCGAATGCCTGGCCAAGGATCCAGCTCAGCGGCCGGACAGCGCGCGCAACGTGGCTGAGCGGCTCGGCCAACGGGACCGGGCGGGCGGGACTGACCCGGCACTCAGGGCGATCGGAGAGGAGTCGCAGGACGGCATACCGGCCGTTCCGGCTGCGGTCGTCGAACAGACGCCGACGGGCGCATGGTCGCCCGCCTGGACCACGTCACTAGCGCCGCTGCGCGACCTCGAAACGATCCTCGCTGCCCTCGACCCGCGGCTCAACCCCGGCCGGTATGCCGTGGTGTCGGTGTCCCAGCCGATCGACGGCGCCCGGCCCTTCATGACGATCGTGGAGCCCGAAGGGCTGACCATGCTCCTCACGGTCGAGGAAGCGGAGCGGTTGGAGTTGGCCTTTGAGTTGCCGTTGGCGTGGATCACGTTGGGCGCGGTCCGGGCGATCGGGGCGATGGGGTTGGTGCCGACCGTGACGACCGCGCTGGCCCAAGCGCGAATCCCCAGCGTGGCGGGCGTCGGCCGCTGGCACACCCACCTGTTCGTGCCCGAGGTAGACGCCGACCGCGCGATGAAGGTGCTGTCGCGGTTGTCCATGGCTCACCAGGAGATTTGAGCCGGGTTCACCGACACGCCGAGGCGCCTCCACCCTGGCCCGGCAAACGTTCGGTACAAAGGGTGAGGCCCCACCAAGTATGAGTTGGTGGGGCCTCGTGCGTCCGTGCCGTGACGCCGACTCGAACTCGTCCAGCGCGCCCGATCCTCCGGTGTCGTCCTACCGGCCCGCTTGGGATTGCTCCCTGGGATTGCTCCCGCGGCGTGGAACCTCGTTTGCCGTCCGACCGCTTCGGCCTTTCGGCTTCTGCGTAGGGATAGGTCTACGCCGTTGTGGCGGCTCGCGCAAGGGGTGTGACGAAGATATTCACGAGGAATCCTCGACTTCTCGGCGTGTCGCCTCGACACGCCCGCGTATGCCGTTCGGTCGGGTCCGCGGTCGGCCTCCCCGGTGGCTTCGGGGCTTGCTTCGGTGGCGGTCGGTGGCGCCTCAGCGAGGCGGCATCCGCAGCGCCCCATCGAGCCGGATGACCTCGCCGTTGAGCATCGGGTTGTCGACGATGTGGCGGACGAGGGCGGCATACTCGGGCGGGCTGCCCAGCCGCGACGGGTGGGGGACCTGCTTCTCAAGAATCGCTTTGGTCTCGCCCGGGAGCCCGGCCATCATCGGCGTCTCGAAGGTTCCCGGTGCGACGGTGACGACGCGAATCGCCTTGTCTGCCAGGTCTCTTGCCGCAGAGAGGGTGAGGCCGACGATGCCGCCTTTGCTCGCGGCATACGCCGCCTGGCCGACCTGACCGTCGTAGGCGGCGATGCTCGCGGTCATGACGACCACGCCGCGGTCGCCGTCGACGGGCTCGTTGGCGAGCATCGCGTTGGCGGCCAGACGCAGGACGTTGAAGGTGCCGATGAGGTTGATCTCGACGACAGTGCGGAAGGTGTCGAGGGCGAGCGGGCCGCCACGGCCGATGACCCGGCCGGGGGTGGCGACGCCGGCGCAGTTGACCGCGATCCGCAGCTCACCGAGCTCGCGTGCGGCGTCGACAGCGGCCTGGACCTGGGTCTCGTCGCGGACGTCGGTCGGGACGAAGCGGACCGCGTCGCCGAGCTCGGCCGCGAACGCTTCGCCGGGCGAGCTGGGCAGGTCGAGGACGACGGCTTTGGCGCCGTCGGCGACCAGACGCCGGACGGTCGCGCCGCCCAACCCGGAGGCGCCCCCGGTGACGAGGGCGACGGTGGTGTCGGTGATCCGCATGCTGGGCTCAGCCTCTCTCGCGTTGCAGCTGGCGGGAGATGACCAGCCGCTGGATCTGGTTGGTGCCTTCGAAGATCTGGGTGACCTTGGCCTCGCGCATGTAGCGCTCGA
>WBZS01001011.1_pt1 | contig 25810 bp, 21 predicted proteins | sample 5204201 | NCBI WGS metagenome assembly WBZS01 (sample SAMN12344357, study PRJNA552823) | activated sludge metagenome | biome: Activated sludge suspended growth; feature: Nitrification reactor; material: Wastewater; isolation source: activated sludge from nitrification reactor of wastewater... | reverse complement strand
ATGGTGCAAGGGCCTATAGCTCAGACGGTTAGAGCGCTTCCCTGATAAGGAAGAGGCCACAGGTTCAAGTCCTGTTAGGCCCACCACCGTCGTTCTTCCAGTCGGAAGGTATGCCGTGCCCAAGAAGATCTGGGTCGCGCTGGCCGCCGCGGTGGCCGCCGCCCTGGCGATGCGCAAGTCCCTGGCCAGTCAGCAGGCTGAGCGCGATCTGTGGGCCGAGGCGACCGACGACGTGCGGTGAACGACGGGTCGGGGTCGGGACGCTGATACCGACCGCCCGACACCTTCGGGGCCATGGCGCAATTGGTAGCGCACCTGCTTTGCAAGCAGGGGGTTAGGGGTTCGAGTCCCCTTGGCTCCACTGATGAGGAGAGGCCCCGACACGCTTTTCGTCGGGGCCTCTCCTCATCACTGGTGGTGTGGAGTCTCGAACCCCGGTGGGGTTCTGGGCCCACGCGGTGGGTGGCGCGAGGGACGAGCGCCCGGCCGCCGCGGGGAGTTCCCTTGGCTCCACCACCACTGTCATGTGCATTAGCTCGGAGGCGAGGGCTTCGACGTGCGACGTAAGTTCTTGGGATCGCGATCGAGGTTGGGTCGCCAGACGCCCTGGACGTGCTCGATGATGCGGTCAGCCATGGCACTGGCCTCGTCCACCACGTCGTCGGGGAGCGACTCGACCGCCGCGGCGAACGCCACGGGCAGGCGTGCCCGTAGGTCGGCAACCCAAGCCATCGCCTGATCGCCAGGGATGGCGAGCTGGCGAGCAGCGGCGCGCCAGTCCCGCTCGGTGACGTCGAGCATGCGCGAATGTTCGCCAACCCTCATCGGCGACGTAAGACGCCGGTGTTGGTCATAGCAGGCGGCCGACGCGACGTCATAGAGCGGGGCGACCTGCGTGCGCGGTCCGACTAGAAGGAGTGAGTAGTTCTTTGCGTGCGCATCTGCGCCGCCGATGAGCACGTTGAATGCCAGGCCCTTGAAGAACCGCTCACTACTGATGAGACGGTCATCGACGGTCAGACCTGACAGGAGCGCTCCGATGGCGGCGACGCCGGGGCCGCCGTCGGACTGATACTTCTGGCTCGGCGGGACCGACAGGGCCTGGCACATGTCTTCTTGATGGACGCGAAGCCATCGGCCGTCGGCGTTCTGACGACGGTCGTAACGGTGAGAGATGAGCGCCTGGACGTCGGCCACCTCGACGAGGTCGACTCGGGCGGCGAGCAGGCCTGCCTTCGCTGCGGCGCGCAGGCACAGGGCCTCGTTGATGTGGTGCTTCTTGTAGCCCTCGATGGCGGGCTTGATGATCGCGTTTGTCGGGGTCGAATCATGGGGGATTCCCCAACGGCCGGTGGCGGCATCGAGGAAGAGCGCGATCTTCGGCTGAGCACCGGACAGGCTCCAGCGACCGCCGTAGCGACCCGGATCCCAGTCCGCGCCGTGTTCGGACAACTCACGCGCCAAGGTAGCGATGTCATCGTTGCCGAGCCACTCGATGTCCCCCTGTCGATCCTCCCCGTCCTCGGGTTCTTCCCCTGGCGGGAGGATCTGTACGGCGCCCGCAGCGTCGCGCCCAACATTCGCCAGGAGACCGAAGGGGTTGTTTGCCGAGACGCCATACTGCCTCGCCCATCGCTCACGGGCGGGCTGGCTGTCGGGGAGAAGTCCGTCGAGGAAGGCTCGGACCGCCCTATTGCCGTGACGGGGAGCCGCCAGCGGCATCGAAAGCGACAGGGGGGTCGCATTCGGTTCAGACCGGTACTCCTCGTCGTACGTGAAGGAGAGGCTCCCGCCGGTCTGCTCTGCGTCGCCGATGGGTATGCCGTCGAGGTAGACACGCAGTCGCTGTCGCGTGGCCATCAGGAGGTCCGGTCGTTGAGGAACCCGAACGGGTCGGAGGTCGTGACAGCTGAGGTGCGGATGCCAGTGGTCCCAGCAGTGTCCGTGGACTTCCGGGCGGCGCTTCCCGGGGGGACAAATTGGCCGGTTGTCGCAGACCGTGCTCGCGTCTTGGCAGCAGGCTTTGCGGTCGCGGTCGCGGTCGTGGTCGTGGTCGTCCGGGTCGGTTGGGCGTTGGCAACCTCGAGCGTCAACCCCAGGACGCCCAGCGCGTCGAGGACCTTCTGCGTCTCGAGCCGCGGGCTGCCCTGTTCGAGGCGGACGACCCAGTCGCGGCTGACCCGGAGACGGTCGGCGAGGTCGGCCTGAGTCAGGCCGTGGGCACGGCGAGTGGTGCGCACCATGGCACCCAGATCACGAACCGTCCGAACCTGCATCCCACCTCTCCTCTCATCACCGGCCAAGCCACCGAACGTGCACCCCATTGTAGTCGTTCGCCGACATTCCTTGAAGACGTCGTTCGCCGACAATTCCGGTTGTCGTCGTTCTCCAACAGCATGGCTCTACGCTGGGAAGATGCGCGCGGATCAGAGGCGCCGCCACAGGCGTCTGCCGGTGCCGTGGTCAGCCTCGTGGGGGAGGCATGGGCGCGACGCAGGCACTCACCTGTCCTGAGTGAGCTGGCCACACTCCGACGCGCGCGTTAGGAAGTCGTCAACATCCGCTAGGGAAGGCGTCAGGGCGACCGCGCAGGCCCCGCCAACGCGTGAACTGGTCGCATGGCAGAAGACATCGTCGGCCTGATCGTCGGCTTGAGTCTGGTTGCTTACCTGCTCTACGCGCTCATCCGCCCCGAAAGGTTCTGAGCAGGCATGGGATCCACCGCGCAAGCCCTTCTCTACCGGACCACCCTCGTCGTCATCCTCGCCCTCATCCACGTGCCGCTCGGCCAGTGGATGCACCGCGTATTCATCGACGAGCACGACTGGCGCGCAGAACGCCTCATCTATCGCCTCGTCGGTGTGGACCCTCGGTCCGAGCAGCGCTGGTCGGTCTACTCCTTGAGCGTGCTCGCCTTCGGCGTCGTGTCGGTGGGCTTCCTGTGGCTGCTCATCCTCGTCCAGGGCTGGCTGCCGTGGGGGATGGGTCGCGGCCAGAACTGGCACACGGCGCTCAACACCGCAATCTCCTTCACGACGAACACCAACTGGCAGTCGTATGCCGGTGAGGCCGGCGCCGGGCACACCGTCCAGATGGTGGGCCTCACGGTGCAGAACTTCGTCTCCGCCGCCACCGGTCTTGCCGTGGCGATCGCGCTGACTCGCGGCATCGCCCGTCAGGGCACCGACCGGCTCGGCAACTTCTGGGTGGATCTCACCCGGTCCTGCGTGCGGGTCCTGCTCCCCATCGCCGCGATCGGCGCTGTGCTGCTCATCGTCGGCGGCGTTATCCAGAACCTCGACGCTCCGCAAACGATCACGACGATCACCGGCCAACAACAGGTCATCCAGGGCGGTCCGGTCGCGAGCCAGGAGGCCATCAAACTCCTCGGCACCAATGGCGGCGGCTTCTTCAACGCCAACTCCGCGCACCCGTTCGAGAACCCCAACGGCTGGACCAACCTCCTGCAGATCCTCCTCGTGCTCATGATCCCCTTCTCCCTCCCGTGGACCTATGGGCAGATCGCCGCCAGGGCGCGCTGGTCACCGGCGTCATGGCACTCCTGTATGCCGCGTCCGTCTGCCTCACGACGTGGGCCGAACGGGCCGCGGCGACGGGGCTCACCAACTCGCTCGAAAGGCAAGGAAGCCCGCTTCGGGATCGTGCCGTCGGTCGTCTTCGGGGCCGCGACGACCGGCACATCGACCGGCGCGGTCAACTCCATGCACGAGTCCTACAGTGCCCTCGGCGGTGGGCTGCTCATGCTCAACATGCAGTTGGGTGAGGTCTCGCCGGGCGGGGTCGGGACCGGTCTCTACGGGATGCTCGTCATGGTCGTCATCACCGTCTTCTCCACCAGTCCCGCCGACCGTCCCGAACGTCCCCAACGTCTGTTATGGGACGCTAGTCCAGACGAACATCAATCCACTCACTTGCTGTAATCTTAGCTACGGTCTATCGTCATACACACGAAGGCCGTGATGCGGGGGCATCGACGGAGTCACTGTGGGAGCGACGCGCCGGGGGGTGCGGATCCCACTTTTCACTGGTTGCGACCACCTGGCTGTGCGCTCACGCGTGCGGTCAGAGGGCCGCTGTTCGTGCTGCCCAGGAAAGGCGGGTGTGCAGCAGACCATGGCAATGAGTCCATCGGCACCTCGGCACTCCCGCCATCCCCTGCGGAGTTGGCTGAGGGCCGGCGACGACCTGCGACCATGGCGATCCCTCGCGGTCGTGGCGGTGTTCGCGCTGCTCGCCTCAGTCGTCACGATGGGCACGCCACGGGTGGCCGAGGCCTTCGTGCCGGCATCGATTCCGCCAGCCAGCGGGGCGGCGCCGGTGGTGACGACGACAGTCACCCACGGCCTCGTCGGAGGAAACCAGCCCAAGCAGGGTGACACGTTCACCTACACGGCGACATTCGTGCTGAGCAACATGACCGAACCGAGCGTCACGAACAAAGTCACGGTCACCGTCAACACCGATCCGAACGCCCCGTGGACGGCAGTGCCCACGGCCACGAACTTCGCATCGCCTTTCGGCACGCCGACCCTCTCGGGCTGCTCGACCACGTCGTGCAGCGCAACCTATGCAAACGTCACGACCAACGGGACGATCACCTTCTCGGCACCGGCGAAGGTCGCCGCATCGCTGCCTTCGGGCACCCCGATCGTGCTCACGGCCGACGCCAAGATCGACACCACGCCAGCGGTCTCCCTAGCCCCGGTCACCTCGACGTTCGTCGGCGACACCACGGGCGGTCCCAACGATTGCTCCGGCACGTTCACCTTCGCCCAGACCCTCACCGCCGGCGGGGCGTGGCTGTTGGACCTGCACTTCGCCGACGGCACCGGCCAAGGCAAGGTCCAGTTGGACGCCAACGCGCAGATCTACGCCTACAACAACAACCCGACCGGCAGCAAGAACACCATCAAGGTCGTCGACGTGTCGGGCAACGACATCACCGCGACGGTCTTCGCCAAGGCGACCTACCTCTCCCCCGACCCAACCAAGCCCTACTTCCCGGGCGACGCGATCCAGACCCAATATCCGAACGCTCGGTGGCTCGACTCGCTCAACTGGAAATGGGACCCGAGCACGTGGACCGGTGACACCTGGCTTCCGGCAGGCAGCACGGTCACGGTCACGCGACACGTCACCAACCTCAACTGCTCGGCGGGTGGCTTCACGACCGACGCCGACACGGCCCGACCGTTCGGGATGTCGATGGAGATCGCCCGACCGATGACCTCGGTCCGTAGCGCCGACGTCGACACCTGGTCGATGCCCGGCGTGCTGGCCCCCTACACCTGTGCCAACAAGCTCTACAGCAGCACCACGGTCGGCACCCTCCAAGGGACGAGCAGCACCTACTCCCAGTGGGATCCGAGTCTGAGCCTGAGCACGTCAGTGACGACGAGCACCTACGTCTCGCAGGCCATCGCCGCCAGCACGCAATACCCGTCATATCTGTTCATCCTCGACCGGGCCAACGGTTCGCTGCACTATCGCGACCTCGGCACGGCGCCGAACACCGACCAACTGTTGAACGCGACCAGCTATCCCGTGGCCACTCCGACTCCGATCGGCCTGGCGTTCGACGCGACCGGAAACCTCTGGGGGTTGGACTACGACAAGCTGTTCTACCTGACGGCAGCGGACATCGCGACCCTGCTCGGCGGCGGCAGCGCATCGTGGAAACTCGGCGCGACCCTGAAGTCGAGCACCGGCACCACCCTCATCGGCGGGGCCGACATCGCGTTCGATGGCAACGGCGTCCTCTACACCGTTCCTTACGGTGGAACGAACGTCCCGCTGCTCAAGTACGCCTACCCGCTGACCACGTTGCAGACCCCCGGATCGCTGAACGCGACCTTCAGTGGTGCGACTGGCGTCTCGCCGAGCAGCACCAGCACCCCCTTCCGCGGGCTGGCTTTCGTCGGCGACACCCTCTACCTCGGGCGCTACACCAACTCCCTGTATGCCGTGAACCTCACCACCGGCGCGGCGACCTTGCAGTCGGGGGTTGGTTACAGCGCGTCCGGCCTGTCCGACTTCGCTTCGTGCGCCTTCCCGACCTTCGCCCCCACGTTCACGGTCCGCAAGGCCCCGATCAACGCCAACGGATCGGTCGGCCCATGGGGCGGGACGGGCACGGCATACCAGGTGAATCCCGATGGCACGCTGACGGTGAGCTACGTCGTCACCGTGAGCAACACCTCCACCTACACCGGCACGTTCCCGACCATCTCCGACACGATGACGCCTCCGGCCGGATTCACCCTGCTCGATGTCACGGTGGATGGGCTCTCCAAAGGCTCAAGCGGCACCTTCACGATCCCTGGGGTCAGTTTGACCTCGGGTCAGTCGGTGACCTATCTGGTCAGCGCCACCCTGCGCGCGGTCGATCTGGCCGCCATCAACTGGACGACCGCTTCGACCTGCAACACCACCGGCGCCGGGACCAGTGGGTCGGGGTTCTTCAACCGAGTGAGCATGACCGGTGACCAGGACGGCACGACAAACAACGATGCCTGTGTCCCGGTGACGCCGCCGTTCGCAAGCCCGGCCCGGTTGGCCCTCACCAAAAGGATCGTCAACTCCGATGGCACCGAAGTGACCGGAAGCGTCGACTCACGGGCCTTCACCCTCATCGCCGGTGGCGCCACGGCCGGGTTGAGCCCTGTGTCCGGGACCTCTTCCACCAGCGGCACGATCGCGGTGGACAAGCCGGTCGTCCCCGGGACCTACATCCTGGCCGAGGAGCCCAACGACGGTGGCGCAGTGTCGGGCGGATATACCCCGGGCACGTGGACGTGCGTCAACCGGGCGACCGGAGCGTCGTTCCCGGTGACCAACCACACGATCACCCTGGCTGCCGGGAACAACGTGGCCTGCACGATGACCAACGTCCGCAACCCCAAGGTCAAGGTCGTCAAGAACGCCGCCGACCCGATCGCCACGAACAGCCACGTCGGCCAGACCGTGTCGGCCAATCCGGACGGCACTTTCCGGGTCAGTTACACGATCACCGTGACCAACCTGTCCGCCTACATCGGGGACACCGGGCCGATCAACGACTACTTCGTGCCTCCGGCCGGCTTGGTGTGGGACGGCACCAAGGTTGCCCAGGTCACCTACCTGCCTGGGACGACGGGTGCGACCATCGCGACGCCGACCTATCCGTTGACGGCCACCCAATCGCAGCTGCAGGACGGGCTGACCCTGGCCAGCTCGATCCACAACCTCCCGGCCGGAGCGTCGGTGAGCTTCACGCTGAGCATTCCCCTGGCGCTCGACCTGACCGTGGCTGCTGGTCAGACGCAGAGCACCTATGCGCTCAACTCCGCCGCGCTCGCCACCTGCACGTCAGCCACCTCGACCGGCGGCAACGCCTACACCGACACGACCCAGGGCATCCCCAACGTCGTGGCGCTCACCGGCGAGGACCAGGGCTACAACGACATCCCACTCAAAGACAACATCGCTTGCATCCCCGTGACGGCAGCGACGACCTGGAAGGTCCAGAAGGCCGCCGCGCAGACGGTCGCACCTGACGGCACCGTCACCGCGTGGGCTCCGGCGGGGACGACGGGCACCCCTGTCCAGCTCGCGACCGACGGGACCGTGACCGTGCGCTATCAGGTCGTCCTCACCAACACCGGCGGCCTGCCGAGCAACGCCCCGGCAATCCCCGACACGATCACGCTGCCGACCGGCTTCACCCTCACCGGGGTGGTCGTCTCGGCCGGCGCCACCACCGTCTACTCGGGATCCTCGACATCGTTCAATATCCCTGGCACGACCTCGGCGGTGCTGCCTGGGGCATCGCTCACCTACACGGTCGTGCTCACGGCCACGGCGCCGGATCCAAGCGCAGTCGACTGGACGGTCGCCGGGACGTGCACCACGTCGGGGGGCGGCACGCCGAGCGCGGGCGGCTTCTTCAACCTCGTGACGTTGACCGGCGACTCCGACGGCCCGGACAACAACGACGCCTGTGTCCCGGTCACCCCGCCGACCGTGTCGATCACGATCTCGAAGGTCGCCGAGAACTGCGACGTCGGTCAGCCCACCTGTCCGCTGCCCGGCGCGTCCTTCCTCCTGTATGCCGTGGACCCCGCCACCGCGGGCGCGGCCCCCATGCCGTCGTTGGGTGTCGACCCGACCCAGAGCGTCTTCACCGGGTCGGGACTGGTCGTCGGGCAGACCTACTGGCTGCTGGAGACCCGGTCACCCGAAGGCTTCGCCCTGCTGGCCGCGCCGGTGCCTTTCACGGTCACCGCGACCGGGATCCAGTTGGTCGACCCGGCTGCCGACGGCGACCTGGTCACCGTCACCGGCACCAACGGCCTGGGGTTGACGGTGGTCAACACCCCGGCCGCCGATCTCCCCAAGGCAGGTGGCCCCGGCTTCCTGCTGAACCTCCTCCTGGGCCTTGCGCTCGTCGGCCTCGGCGGGCTGGCCCTCCATCGAACTTCCGGTCACCGAGCCCCGAGCTGATGCGGGAATCGGTTCGGGATTGCACCGGAGACCGGGACAAGGACCTCGCAGCCGCGAGTCACCCGGACAACTGAATAGACACAGAAACCAAACCCGTTTCCAGAAGGAGACAACAACAATGCGTACGACCTCACGTCGTGTGGCCGCGGCTGTCCTGTCCGCTGCGGTGCTCACGTTCGCGGGTGTGAGCCCAGCCCTCGCGCTGAGCCCCAGCGCCTCCGCTCCGGCCGCCGCCGGACTCAACGAGCCCAGCCCGGCACTGATCGACCCGTCCCGGACCGGAACCCTGCACATCACCAAATATGCGGGTGCTCCCATTGGCGGCTATGACAATGGCCTGCCCAACTCGACGATCAGCAGCAACACCACGGTCGCCCCACTGGCTGGTGTGGTCTATGAGATCTACCCGGTGACCGGCGTCGACCTGCTCACCAACGCTGGCTGGACCACGGCCGCTAGCTACTACGCCAACATCGCCCTGGCTGAGGCCAACTTGGGGACCATGGCCGGCACCTGCACCACGACGGCCACGGGCACCTGTGACCTCAGCGGTCTCCCACTGGGCCTCTACTACGTCAAGGAGGTCTCGGCTCCGGCTGGCTACACCATGGCTGCGCCGTTCCTGGTCACCTTGCCGATGACCGACCCGGACGGGCCGGACAACGACATCGCCACGACCGGAGACAACCGCACCAGCTGGATGTACGACGTCTACGTCTACCCCAAGAACCAGCAGGACACCATCACCAAGGCCGTCGAGGACAAGGGCACGGTGACCACCCAGGGCGGCGTCAGTTACGGCCAGGCCGGTGACCACGTCATCGACTACACGATCACGACCTCGATCACTGACGGCACCAATCCGCTGGGCATGTACGTCATTTATGACGACCTCGACCCGTCGCTGACTTTCACCGGTGCTGAGGTCAAGGTCGGCACGACCACCTTGACTGCAGGCACCGACTACACCGTGTGGACCGGCGCGACCTACGCCGGGCCGTTCACGGCATACACCTCTGGCACGGTGGCCGCGGGCCCGGTCGTCATCGTCGTCATGACCGACGCAGGTCTGGCCAAGCTTGAGGCCGACCGGACCGCATCGGTCGTCACCACGGTGCACACCACCGTCGGGGCCGAGGACGCCGACGGCGTCGTGCCCAACACTGCGTCCTTCATCCCCAACGAGAACTGGTGGGCGCAGAACATGATCCCGGGTGTCAACCCGGAGACCCCGGGCACGACGCCTCCCGGCACCGAGCCCGGCCTGCCCTCGAACGAGGTCAAGTCCCGGTATGGCGACCTGCAGATCACCAAGAAGGATGGCGGCGACCCGGCCAAGCTCCTTGCTGGCGCTGAGTTCACCGTTTTCGCCGACGGCGACAACGACGAAGCGTGCACGGCCGCGGACACCCTCGACGCCTACAAGATCGGTGGCGTGGTCACCACGGACGCCAACGGGTATGCCGTCTTCAAGGGCCTGCAGACCTCGGACTGGTACAACAACGCGCAGCAGACCGACCTGTTGACCTACTGCCTGGTCGAGACGAAGGCTCCGGCGGGCTACAACCTCAGCGCCCAGCCGATCGCGTTCACCATCCTGTGGGCCACCGGCACTGAGACGACCGCGGCAGCGGCTGGGTCGCCGGCCTTCATCGCCGTGACGGTCATGAACGAGTTGCAGAACCTCGGCAACAACCTGCCCCTCACCGGTGGTGCGGGCGTCGCGGCCGTCAGCGGTCTCGGCCTCGTCCTCGTCGGAGGCGGTCTGGCCTACTTCGTGATCGGCGCCCGTCGCCGTCGCGAGGAGCATGACGCCTGATCCCGTATGCCGGGCGCTGACCCACCGAGGTCAGCGCCCGGCGAACGGAGCGCTCACGCGCCCACATCCCTGCGCGCAACCCTGCGCCCAACCCCCGCGCATCCCCCGCCCGCCCCCCGCGGAACACCGGACCACCCGGCATACCAGCCCCGACCCAGCCGAACACCGGCGGAGACCATGAGCCAAACCATCGAGCAGGCCCCGCGCCTGGCCCCCGCAGCCACCGGGTTGACCCGGCGCGCCCGGGTGCGTCGGCGTCGGCGTCAGCGGCTGCACCGGATGGTCCCGGTCGCGCTGATGCTGCTCGGCGCGCTCGTCCTCGCCTACCCGGTCGGGGCCACCTTCTACAACAACGCCAAGCAGAGCGAGTTCGCTCGCGACTACCTCCACCAGGTCCAGTCCGCCGAACCGACCACTGTCCGTGACGAACTGGCCAAGGCTCGGGCCTACAACGCGAGCCTCAAGCCGGGTCTGCTGCGCGATCCCTGGACCGAGGGCAAGTCCGAGCTCAGCGCCGACTACCGCGACTACCTCACGCAGCTCGACCTCTTCGACGCCATGGCCCGGCTGCGCATCCCCGCGATCGGGGTCGACCTGCCGGTGCTCCACGGGACGACCGACGCCACCTTGGCCCGCGGCGTCGGTCACTTCTTCGGCAGCGCCCTGCCGGTCGGAGGCCCGGGCACGCACGCCGTCCTCACCGCGCACAGCTCGCTGGCCAGCGCGACCCTCTTCGACCACCTGCCGCAGCTGAGCGTCGGGGACGAGTTCACCATCGATGTCTACGGCCAGACCCTCACTTACCGGGTCGACCGGAGGGACGTGGTCCTCCCCGACCAGATCGACGCTCTCGGGTCGGTTCCTGGCGCGGACTACGTGACCCTCGTGACCTGCACTCCGTATGCCGTCAACAGTCACCGACTGCTCGTCCGCGGAGTGCGAGTCCCGTTCGACCAGACCCAGCGGGCACCGACAGGCGCGGCTCCCGCCACCAACAACCCCTTTGTTATCCAGTCCTGGATGCTGCCCCGCGTCGTCGGCGCCGCTGCCGCCCTGCTCCTGGCCGTCGCGATGGTCGCCACCGACGTCGTGGGTGAGCGCCGCCGGGCTCGGCTGGCCGGCCGTCGCCCAGTTCGTCGAACCACCGACGGGAGTCCGTCGTGATCCGCCACCGGACCAGCCGTTGGGTGCGCGCCCTTGCGGTCGCGGGCCTACTCCTCGGGGTCGCCGCAGCTCCGGCGCTCGCCGCCCCGACTGCAGCTGCCGCGGTCCCTGCTGCTGCCCCCACCGTTGCTGGCTCGGCCGTCGCTGGCCTGTCTAGTGAGACCGATCCGGCCCTCATTAACCCCGCCACACTGGGTTCGTTGAGCATCCACAAGCTGCTCGGTGCCCCCGGCGACGAGACGGCATACCCGGCCGACGGCACGGCGCGGCCGGTGCCCTCAACGGCCAAGCCGCTTGCGGGCGCGGTGTTCACCGTCACCCGGGTCGACGGCATCGACCTCAGCACCAACGCCGGGTGGCAGGCTGCCGAGGCCTACTCGGGGAACATCGCCGCGGCATACACGTCGCTGGGCGTAACCGTCACGTCCGAGCCGACCGATGCCAACGGACTCGCCGTCGTCTCGGACCTCCCGGTGGGCCTCTACCTTGTCCAGGAAGTGGGCGTGCGCACCGCGGCTGGGACGCGGGACCCGGCCTACAGCCGCAGCGCCGACTTCCTCATCACCATCCCCACGACCGATCCCGCCACTGGGACCCACTGGCTCTACGACCTGCACGTCTACCCGAAGAACTCGCAATCAGGCATCGTCAAGAGTGTCGCGGACGGCAACGTCGACCTTCCCACCCAGGATGCGTCGGTCGCTGGTCGGGTCCTCACCTACACCCTGCTCACCGACATCCCGTCCGACGGGCTGCGTGCCTTCGGTGGCCAGTGCCTGCGCAGCGGCGCGGTCGACACGGGAATCGGTTTGGACGCCAACGGTTTCACTACCCGGGGGATCTGTGCCGACGGGGCGAGCTATGACGGGACAGGAGCGGGCGCGGCATACGCCATCGTCGATGACCTGGCAGCGATGGTGGTGCCCGGATCCTCCCCCGTGCGGCATACGAGTGACTATCTGGAGTTCGCGGCAGCCGACTGGACCGGGACGGTCGTCGTCTCGCTCACCGCGCCGACAGTCACGGCGCTGACGATCTGCCCGGACGGGGTCGACATCGACGCCGCTCCCACGTGCGACCTCATCCTCACGCGCACCGCCACCTCGGTGACCGTGGCGATGACCGACCGGGGACTGGCAGCGCTGGCCGCTGCCAAGACGGCCGTCGGGACCGCCAAGGTCCAGATGACGGTCGAGGCGCGGGTCCGGTCCGCGGTGGTGGGGGCCACCCAGGCTCCCGCGGGGGCCGCGTGGACCGCCCTCGCCCCAGTGCTACATCTGCCCAACCGCGCCATGCTCTTGCCGCACGGCACCCGCCCGGACCCCTCAGGTGGCGAGCTTCCTGGGACGAGCGCCGATCTGGTCCCGTCCAACGCCGTCGTCACCCTCTACTCGAGCCTGCGGCTGCACAAGGTCGACGCCGGCACCGGCGCCGGGCTCGCCGGGGCCGTGTTCACCCTCTATCGGACCCGCGAGGACGCCCTCGCCGGTCGCGATCCGCTCGCGGTCTCGAAGGCCACCGACAGCCGTGGGCTCACCGAGTTCGCGGGCCTGCACGTCACCGACTATCAGAACGACGCGGCCGACGACGACAGCTTCTGGGTGGTGGAGACCACGGTCCCCGAGGGGTATGCCGCCGTCCCCGGCCCCGTCGAGGTCAAGCTCCTTCAGGACGGGTCTACCGTAGGTGCGGATGCGAGTTTCGGCTTCCCCGTGCCCAACCCGAGGTCGGGGCCGTTGCCGCACACCGGGTCTGACACCCTGCCTTTGGTGCTCCTCGCGGCCGGTCTCGTCGCCGCTGGTGGGCTGCTCATGCTCGCGGGCCGCCGTCGGCACCAGCACCACCCTGACGCGACCCGGGACGACACGATGGATGACCTCGGCGATGACTGACCTCACTCTCGGCTTCCCCGGCTCCGCCACCTCGCGCCCGAGGACCAGATCGATAGGGACGCGCAGCAGCCACGGCTACCAAGGGCGGCATGTGGTGGTCGCAGGCAGTCGACGTCGGACGTCCAATCACCGGCGCGGCCGCCACATGGCTGCGTTGATCGTCATGCTCGGAGTGGCTGTCCTGCTCTACCCGGTCGTTGCCACGGAGTTCAACAACCGCAAGCAGCGGGAGTTTGCCGAGCAGTACAACCACCAGGTCGCCGCAGCGGATCCGGGCAAACTCTCGGCTCTTTTGGCTCAGGCCAGGGAATACAACACGGCGCTGGCGGGGATCCCCATCCTGGACCCGTGGCTGACCAAGGTGTCCCGCGATCCGCGCTCCGCGGCATACCAGGACTATCTCAGCCGCTTGTCGGGGCTGTCGGCGATGGCCCGGGTCCGGGTGCCGAGCATTGGCGTCGACCTCCCGATCTATCACGGCACGTCCGAGGACACCCTCGCCAAGGGGGTCGGCCACCTCTACGGCACCGCGTTGCCGGTGGGCGGCTCCGGGTTGCACAGCGTGCTCACCAGTCACACTGGCCTCTCGAACGCGACGCTGCTCGATCACCTCATCGACGTCAAGGAGGGAGACCGCATCTTCGTCGACGTCGCCGGGGAGACGCTGGCCTACGAGGTCGACCAGATCACGATCGTTCTGCCCAACCAGATCGACGACCTCAAACCCGTGGCCGGCGCCGACCTGATCACCCTCTTCACCTGCACCCCGTATGCCGTCAACAGTCACCGCCTGCTTGTGCGTGGGCACCGGGTGCCGTTCGAGGCGGCGGCCGCCGACGTGGCGAGCACACTGCAGACCCGTTCCCCGGCCCTCGAAGGCTGGATGTATTGGCAGCTGGGTGCGGCTGGGGCGAGCCTGCTGATCCTTGTCGGTCTGGGAGCTCGCCTAGGTGCCGGCGTGGGTTCCGGCCTTGGCGCCGGCCTTGGCGTCGGCCTGGGGAGGCGGTCGGTCCGGGCCGCTCACGGTGGGTCCGGTGGCCGCCACCGGATCACCGGGGCCGCGACACCTCGCGGACGCGCGTTGCGATCCGGCTCAACCCCACAGGGGTGACGCCCACATAAGCGGCAATGTCCTTCTGCGGTAACACGCCGATCATTTCGGGCACGTCGACGAGGAAGTTGACATAGCGGTCTTCTGCCGACAACGTCAACAGATCGCGCACCCGGCGTTCTTGGCTGAGCGCATAAAGGGCCATTGCGTGATAACCGGCCATGGCCCATGCGGCATGCCGCTCCATGAGCGCCTGCAGCACTCGCATATCGAATCGCTCGACGACCGAATGCGTGAAGGCCACCCCGGACGTGTTGGTGAGGCCAAACCCGGACTCCGCCCCGAAATTCGAGCTCACGACGTCATTGCCCAGGAGTTCGGCCAGGCCCGCCGGAAGGATCGAGGACAAGCTCCCCAGCAACTCACCGGGGCGTGCGATGCTCGTCAACCGCTCGGCGCCGTGGACGCTGACCCGGGTCTTGACACCGCCCTTGAGCAGCGCAAACAGGTAGGGAAACTCCTCATTGCTCTCGAAGATCACCTCTCCGGGCTCGAAGGTCATCACCTCAACCGAACGCTCGAACGTCTCTCGACGAGGCAGCGTCTGGCGGGCCAACCGCTCCAGATAGCGCAATGAGTGGCTACCATCGCTCGCCGCGTGAATCCCACCCGCCGTCGCTTCCGTTGCGAAGATGTTCTGCGATGCGGCCGACATACCTCTCCTTGCGATATCAACCCCCACCATGTGCTGGCGCAGATGTACCCTATCGAATTCCGCGGCTCGCCGGGACGCCGGGGCCAGCATTTCCCGGTATGCCGTCCGCTCCCCTCGCGGTCCAGCCTCACCTACCGTTCGGGCGCCGGTTCTCTTCGCGGACTCGAGCGGCAATGCGGCTGATCCCCACTGGAGTCACCCCGATGTAGCTCCCGATGTCCTTTTGCGGGAGCACCCCGACCAAATCGGGATAGCGCCGCAAAAAGTGCCGGTATCGGTCTTCGGCCGTCAACATGAGGAACTGCCGGGCGCGGTGCTCCTCGACCATCGCGTAATGCATGGCGGCGTTGAAGACGGCGACGGCCCACGTCCCGCCGTGCTCCTTCATCCGGGCGTGGACGACCTGGAAGTCGATGCACTGGAGGGTGGCGTCGGTGATGGCGACTGCTCTGGTGTCAGTGACGCCCATGCGATCGGTGACGCTCCAGTCGGCACCGAGCAGGTCCTCGTCGACGAAGCGCGACAGTCCGTCGGGGGCAAGGGCGCGGATGCTGGCGACCAACTCCCCGACCCGGGCCAGCCCGACGAGGTGTTCGGCGCCGAACGCATCCGCCGCAAGGATCTTCACCGCCCCGCGAAGGACGACATAGACCACGTGATGGTCGGCGTCACCACGGTCGAAGATCGTCTCCCCGGCCACCGCAGCCACGGTCTCGGTGACCGCGTCGAACGCCTCACCGTCGGGCAGGGGCCCACCACCGAAGAGTTCGAAAAACTGCCGCGCAACCGACTTCGGTGCTTCGGTCGAGCTGTCGCGAGCCGCATCGCTCGTTTCTGCCATGGCCATACTCCCAGGCGATGTCGCTTTCCCCGGAATGTGACGGGCCCCCGCACGCCGCCTCCGCAGTGCGGCCATTCTGTCAGCCGGTATGCCGCTTCGCCGGGTTTTCCCGATTCTCGCGGCCCAGCGAGTGTTCGCACCCGGCGCTCCTGGGCGGTTCGATCCGATGTCATCATGACGGCATGACCGTCGATCCGACGAGTGACCCGACGGGCGAGTCGACGAGTGACCCGACCAACGATCCGAAGAGTGAGTCGAAGAGCGATTCGACTGCGGCCGTCGTTCCTGAGGCGATCGTGCACCTGGCCCGCTCGGCCCGCCGGATCACTGTCCTCACCGGCGCCGGCATGTCCGCCGACTCCGGGGTGCCCACCTTCCGGGACGCTCAGACCGGCCTGTGGACGCTGGTCGACCCGCAAGACCTGGCCACGCCCGAGGCTTGGCACCGCGACAAGCCCTACGTCAACGCCTGGTTCCTCTGGCGGGTCCACCTCATGTCCGCTGCTGCACCGAACGCCGGCCATCACGCTCTCGCCGCCTGGGGCCGCCGCCCCGACACGGACCTGCGGATTGTCACCCAGAACATCGACGACCTGCACGAACGCGCCGGCTCGACGGTCCTGGCCCACCTGCATGGCAGCCTGTTCGCCTGGCGCTGCGACCGTTGTCACCGACCCGCATCGACCCCGCACGCTCCGGCCGATCCCACCGAACGGATCGAGCCGGACGCCTGCCTGCACTGCGCCTTCGGTGAGATCCGTCCCGGCGTCGTGTGGTTCAACGAGCCCCTGCCCGAACGCGAGTTCACCGACGCCGTCCAGGTATGCCGCGACGCCGACCTCGTCCTCGTCATCGGCACCTCCGGGATCGTCCAACCTGCGGCGAGCCTGCCGCATCTGGCGGGGGCGCGCGGCATACCAGTCATCGAAATTGACCCGCGGCCAACGGAATTCAGTCCGTTCGCAACCCACGTGTGGCGCTCGACAGCGGCAACGGCCTTGCCTGCCCTCGTGGCCGCGCTCGACCGCCCCTGACCCGGCGCGCGCCTCAGCCGCGCGGCGGGATCGAGTAGGTGATCGAGGCGTCGGCGACCAGTTCGCGGCTGCCCTCGGCGTGCAGCCGGACGTGGCCGACGGCCAACCGCGCGCCGAGTTTGAGCAGCTCACCTTCGGCGACCAGATCGCCGGGGGGCGGCTTGCGGAAGAAGTTCATCCCCACGCTCGTCGTCACCGCCAGCGCCACCGGTCCAATCTGGGCGAGGATGAGCAACCAGACGCTGACGTCGGCGAGCGAGAACATCGTCGGCCCCGAGATCGTCCCGCCGGGGCGGATCATCGCTGACTGCGCCGGCAGTCGCAGCGTGATCGTCCGCTCGTCGACCCGTTCGACGATGATCCCGAGCGCGCTGATGTCCGCAAACTCCCGCGCGAGGAAGTCCTGCAGGTCAGCGGCGCTCATGACGGTCACGTCGCCATGCTATTGACCCACCGCCCGGCTATGGTCCGTGCATGAGCGAGCCTTCCGGTATGCCGCCCCGCCTCACCCTTGAGCCCCTCGACGAGAACTTCGACCGGGTCCTTGTGGTCGTTGCCCATCCGGACGACATCGAATACGGCACGGCCGCCGCTGTCGACCGCTGGACCAAGGCGGGCAAGACGGTCACCTACCTGCTGGCCACCCGCGGTGAGGCCGGGATCGACACCATCGCCCCCGAGGAAGCCGGGCCGCTGCGGGCCCAAGAGGAGCGCGACAGTGCGAGCGAGGTCGGCGTCGACATCGTCGAGTTCCTCGACTACGACGACGGAGTGGTCGTCTATGGGACCGACCTGCGTCGCGACATCGCCCGGGTGATCCGTCACCGGCGCCCCGATGTCGTCGTCACCCTGAGCCACGACGAGGTGTTCGCCGGCGGGATGCCCAACCAGGCGGACCACCGAGCTGTCGGCCTGGCTGCCCTGGACGCGGCCCGGGATGCCGGCAACCGGTGGATCTTCCGCGAGCTGCTTGAGCAGGAGGGGCTTGAGCCCTGGGGTGGCGTCCGGGCCGTGCTGTCCAGTGCGGCGACCAACCCCACTCACTACCTCGATGTCACCGGCCACCTGGAGCCGGCGATCGCCTCGCTGGAGGCGCATCACCTCTACAACACCAACCTGCCTGTCGACTTCCCCACGCCCCGGGTCCTCATCACCGGGATCCTCACCGGCACGGCGGCCGGCCTGGGCCTGCCCGGGGTTGAACACGCCCTCACGTTCCGCCGCTACGGCCTCTGAGGTCCGGCGCTGGGCGCGGCATACCCCAATCGTCCGGTCCCGGCCGGGGTTGAAGCCGTGCGTGAAACCGTCCCAGGGGGCGTGCTGACCCCCGCCCCGGCCTCGTCAACGACGGCTTCATGCCCGCCCAGCCTGTGAGGTATGCCGCGTGCCTCGGCCCGGTCGGCGAGTGTGAGGTTTTCGGGTCGCACCGGCATCTGTGAGCGGGCGGCCTCAGGTGGTGGATGCAACTTCCCTTGTTGGAGGCTGTTGTGTTGGCTGAGGGTGTCCGGGTCGAGGCGTTGGGGTTGTTGTTGTCGGGTGAGTCGATCGGGGAAGCGGGTCGCCGGCTCGGGATCTCGAACACGACGGTGGAGGTGGGCGAGGCTGGCGGGTATGACCGTCCAGCGGCGAGAACGTCGGCGAGTGTGAGGTTTTCCGGTGCGCGGTCCAAAGCAAGGCATGTCCGCGTGGCGGGCGGGCGGCATACCGGCTGGCGTGAGAGGGTGAAACCCCGGAACGACTACCTCGTGACGGGAAGGAGCCCACCACCATGGGCGCATTCGGCTGGACTCTCAAAGGCGACGGACACGCGCTCGCCCCGGGCGACGTGGTCGCCCCCCACGAACGTCTCTCCTGGGGCAAGACCATCGGGCTCGGCGCCCAGCATGTCGTCGCGATGTTCGGCGCAACCTTCGTGTTCCCGCTGCTCATGGGCCTCAATGCCCAGCTCGCGATCATGATGAGCGGCATCGCGACGATCATCTTCCTGCTCATGGTCAACGGGAAGGTGCCGTCCTATCTCGGCACCTCGGCGTCGTTCGTCGGCGTCGCCGCCGCGATCCGGGCCCAGCCGGGCGCCGACTCGCGCACGGTCACTGGCGCGATCCTCATCGGCGGCATCGTCCTGGCCCTCGTTGGCTGGCTGGTCCACGTCGCCGGCTCGGGGATCATCCACAAGGTGCTGCCGCCGGTCGTCACCGGCGCGGTCGTCATGCTCATCGGCTTCAACCTCGCGCCCGTCGTCGCGAACGTCTACTGGCCGCAGGACCAGTGGATCGCCCTCATCGTCATGACCTTCGCCATCGTCTGCGCGGTGGCGCTCAAGGGCTTCCTCGGCCGCATTTCGATCTTCCTGTCGTTGATCTTCGGTTTTGTCCTGTCGTGGCTGTTCGACAAGGGCTTCGGCCAGATCACCAGCTTCGACCCGGGCGCTGGCAAGATGACAACGCACTGGCGGGTCAACCTTGACGGTGTCGCCAACGCTCCCTGGCTGGGCTACCCGCCGGCCACGACGATCGGCGCCGACGGCAAGGAGCTCGTCGGCATCCACACGCCGACCCTGTCCTTGGCCGCGGTCCTGGTCGTCATCCCCGCGATCATCGCCCTCATCGCCGAGAACACCGGCCACGTCAAGGCGGTCGCCGAGATGACCGGCGCGGACCTCGACCACGTCATGGGCCGCGCCATCGCTGCCGACGGTGTCGCCACGGCCGTCGCCTCCTCGGTCGGTGGCTCCCCGACGACGACGTATGCCGAGAACATCGGCGTCATGGCCGCCACCCGGATCTACTCCACGGCCGCCTATTTCGTCGCCGCACTCATCGCGATCCTCTTCGGTCTCTCGCCCAAATTCGGCGCGCTCGTTGCGTCAACCCCCGGAGGCGTCCTCGGCGGCATCACCGTCGTCCTCTACGGGATGATCGGCCTGCTCGGCGCGAAGATCTGGAAAGAGAACAACGTCGACTTCGCCAACCCGATCAACTTGGTCCCGGTCGCGGCCGGCATCATCCTCGGCATCGGCAACACGGCCCTCAAGATCACCCCGACCTTCGAGCTGGCCGGCATCGCCCTGGGCACGATCGTGACGATCGCGGCATACCACCTGGCGCGTGCCTTCGCCCACGCCGACCTGCGCGCGGCCCACGATGGCGGCGCGATGATTACCGTCGGCCACGAAGGGATCGACAAGGTCGAGTAGGCGCTCGGTCCGCCGCAGCGCCCTGCGACCAACTTCACCCGGGCGGGCGGCATACCCCCCATTGGGTATGCCGTGTTCCGCACCTACGATGTGACGCGGTACACCGACCTTGCCCAACCACACCACCACGAGGGGGACACGCGTGCTCAAGACGCTGACGGCGCCTGGCCGACTCATCCCCGTCGTCTTCTCGATCTTCCTCACTATCGGAACGATCCTGCTGTGTCTGCCGATCTCGCGGGTCAACAGTGACGAGACCCCGAACGTCCTCACCGCAGCCTTCACCGCCGTGTCGGCGTCGTGCGTCACCGGCCTGGCCGTGGTCGACACGGCGACCTACTGGTCGACCTTCGGGCACTTCGTCATCATGGTGCTCATCCAGGTCGGTGGCTTCGGCATCATGACGATGGCGACCCTGCTCGCCATCCTCGTCGGGGGGCGCCTGGGCTTGGGTCAGACGCTCCTCGCGCAGAGCGAGACGAACACGACGTCTATGGGCAACGTCAAGGGCATCGTCCGGACCGTCGGAATCACCGTCCTCGTCACCGAGTTGTTCGTCGCTCTGGTGCTCGCGATCCGGTTCTACGTCGGCTACGGACACTCGGTGGGGTCGGCGCTCTGGCAGGGGCTGTTCCACTCGGTCTCGGCCTTCAACAACGCCGGGTTCGCGCTCTACACCGACAACCTCATCAGCTTCAACCAGGACATCTTCATCATCGGACCGATCTGCGCCGCGATCGTCGCGGGCGGGCTCGGCTTCCCGGTGTTCTTCGAGCTCTACCGGCACTGGCGCAAGCCTTCACACTGGACGGTCCACTCCAAGGTGACCATCCTCGGCTACTTCGCCTTGCTCTTCGTGGGATGTATCGGTTTCGCCGCGGCGGAGTGGAACAACAACGACACCATCGGCCCGATGAACCTGTGGGGCAAGGCGATCAACGCGCTCATCGGCGGGATCACCCCACGGACCGCCGGCTTCAACGCGATCGACTACGGCAAGGCGACCCAGGAGACCCTGGCCCTCGACGACGCCCTGATGTTCATCGGTGGTGGCAGCGCCGGCACCGCGGGCGGTATCAAGGTCGGCACGTTCGTGCTGCTCGCCTTCGTCATCTGGAGCGAGATCCGCGGTGAAGACGATGTCGTCGTCGGACAGCGGCGGATCCCCCGCGACGCCCTGCGGCAGGCCTTCACGGTCGTGTTGCTCGCGGTCGGTGTCGTCGCGCTGGCCACGATGGGGCTGCTTATCGTCAGCGACTACCCGTTCGACAAGGTCGTCTTCGAGGCGATCTCGGCGTTCGGCACCGTGGGGCTCTCGACCGGGATCACTGGGTCGTTGCCCGGCATTGGACAGCTCATCCTCATGGGGCTCATGTATGTGGGCCGGGTCGGCACGGTGACAACCGCCACCGCGCTGGCCCTCAGCACGCGGCACCGGCACTACCGGTTCCCCGAAGAAAGGCCGATCATTGGTTAGCAACCCGTTCCGCCGCGATGACGCCAACCCGCCGGTGGTCATCATCGGGCTGGGCCGCTTCGGTGTCGCCACCGCACGCTCTCTCGTCGCGATGGGCCAGGAAGTGCTGGCCGTCGACAGCGACCCTGTGCTGGTGCAGCGGTTCGCCGACGAGTTCACCCACTGCGTCCAAGCGGATGCCACCGACCGCGATGCGTTGGAGCAACTCGGCATCGAGTCGTTCGAGAAGGCCGTCGTCGGCATCTCCAACAACGTCGAGTCCAGCGTCATGACGGCGTTGGCGCTCGTCGACTACGGGATCCCCGACATCTGGGCCAAGGCCAGCACCAAGACCCAGGGCCGCATCCTTGAGCGGCTCGGCGTGCACCACGTCGTCTATCCCGAGCGCGCCATGGGCGAGCAGGTCGCCCACATGATCGTCGGCGGGATGACTCAATACCTCGAGTTCGACGACGACTTCGCCATCGCCCGCACCATGGCACCCGGCGACCAGTGGGGCAAGACCTTCGCCGAGACTGGGGTGCGCGCGAAGTACGGCGTCACCATCGTCGGCCTCAAGCGGATCGGCGAGGACTTCATCTACGCCCGGCCCGAGACGATGGTCCAGCCCCAGGACGAGCTGGTCGTCTCCGGCCCGACCAAGAACGTCGAGCACTTCTGCGCGTTGAGCAAGCCCAAGATCACCCGTCACCACCACTGACCGGGGACTCCCCGGCCAGGTATGCCGTGCGCCTGCCCACCCGGGTAGGCGCACGTTGCGATCGGGCCGGGGTCGGCGGCATACGGGATGGCGTGTGGCTCTGAAACGGTGGCGACCAGCCGGTTTCGGGCTGTCATGGTGTGAGTTCCGTCGCGATCGGCGCGTTATGTGACGGATTCGGGACCTCCGGCCCATGGCGGCGAGGGGGCGGAGTTACTCTTGAGTAGTGGGGATGGCACTAGCGCAGCAGCCTCGGGGAGGCGATGTGATGACCAGCCCGGTGACGGTGCTCACCGAGCCGGAGTGCTGGGAGTTGCTCCGGAAACAGGAGCTCGGGCGGTTGGCCTTCCGCCACGGTGACGGTCTGCAGATCCTGCCGATCAACTACGCCATTGCGGGCGAGCACATCGTTTTCCGAACCGGTGACGGCTCGAAGTTCAGCGACCTCATGGACGACGCGGACGTCGCCTTCGAGGTCGACTCCACGTCGCATGACCTCGCCGAGAGCGTCGTATGCCGTGGCGTCGTCGTCGAGTTGCATGGCGAGCAAGCGCTGATGACCGACCAATTGCGGCTGCGGCCGTGGGTGGTGACCCGCAAGGCTCACGTCATGGCCATCCGGGTCGCCGAGATCTCGGGACGACGCTTCCATTTGGCCAAGCCGTGGGAGCACATGCTCCCCGACTGACCGGCGCCGACTGACCGGCGCCGACGGGTCAGGCGCTGAAGTCTTCAGGCGGTGAAGTCTTCTTCGACGGGACCCACCCGTTTGACGATCCGGTTCATCCCGACGGCGGTCACCCCGACGTAGCTGGCGATGTCACGCTGGGTGACCAGGCCGAGCAGGTCGTTGTAGTCCTCAAGGAACCGGCGATAGCGCTCTTCCGGGTTGAGGGTGAGCAATTCCCGTTCGCGGCGTTCTTTGATCGCTGCGTGCAGCAGGGCGGCGTTGGCCACGGCAACTCCCCACGCGGCATACCGATCCATCATGTCTTCCAGCACGCGGAAGTCGAATCGCTCGAGTTCGCAGCCTTGCAGGACGGTCGCGCGGGTGCGGCTGTGGCCGAGCCCCGTGAGGGCGCGCGCCTTGACCATTGTCGGCGGCAAGGACGAAACCCGCCGCAGACCTTGGGGGCTCAGCCCGAGCAGACTCGCGACCATGTCCGGGGGTCGGCAGAAGGCGATGATCGACTCGCGGTCCCGCGCCCCGAAAGTCGAGATCTTCAGCGTCCCTTTGCGGACGAGGTACATGTAGTTGTGCGGTTCCCCGATGTCGAAAAGCACATGGCCAGGTCGCAACCTGATCACGTCTAAGCCCGCGACGACCTCGTCCATCCCAGGAAGCTTCTGACCGGCGAGCACTCCGAGGTAGTACGGGAACCACGCCCCCTCCCCGGGGGTTTGCGGCGTGGTGGACACCCACATCTCCGTCAGTGGTTGGGATCGAGCCACATCTGACCCGACATTTGTTGACACCCCTGACGTTAACACCTTCACCTGGGCAAGAGTTCAGCCTTCAACGAAAGGTCCGGTGCCCCGTCCGAAAGGTCGAACGGGGCACCGGATCGATGTCGGTCGGTTCTCACTTCGTGATGTCGGCGGCCTTAACGGTGTCCTCGATGGCCTCGTCCGCATCGTCGTCCGCTGCTGCGTCCTGCGCCGTCTCGGCGACCTCGTCCACGGTTTCAGCGACGGCATCCGCGGCAGCCTCGGCCGTGTCGGTCGCGTCGGTCACGTCCGTCGGCTCGGTCAGCTCGGTTGGCTCGGTCGCGACCGTCGAGTCATCGGGCGCGGCATCGAGCTCGGGGACATCGGTGGCGTCCGTGACTTCCGTGGCCACCGGCGCGGCGACGGTGTTGGTCGGTGTTGCGGCTGCCCCCTCGGCCTTGTCTCGCACGAGGTCGAAGGTCGAGGCCCGACCGGACGACGGCGGCAGGTATGCCGTCTCCGTCACCGGCGCCGCCCACGGGTCGTCCTTGGGTTTGCGTGACATGACGACGGCCACCACAGCCGCGGCCGCGGCGCCGATGCCGAAGAGCAACAGCGCACCCCCCTTCTTGCGCGACTTCTTGCCCTTGCCGGAGTCGGCGGCGGCGACTGCCCCCACGGACGGGTCCGGTTCGGACCGGGCGTCGCTGACCGCTTCGGTCACTGCCGCGAAAGCCTGGGGCGCCGCGGCGGCCAGCTCGCGCTTGGCCGTGCCAGCGGCAGCCGCAACCGCGGCGATGGCGGCCGACACCTTGGGGAGCAGGTCCTCGACCAGCGTGTCGCGGGCTTGGTCGACCCGTGGCCCGAGCTCGTCGACGGCCTGCTGGAGCCGCGGGGCGGTGGCTTCGACGTGGGGTCGGGCCCAGTCCTTGCCTGCTTCGGCAGCTTCCTTGGCCCGCTCAGCCACGGGGGCGGTGGCTTCTCGAGCCGCCTCGCGGGCGGCGTCAGCGGCATCCCGGGCGCGGCCGGCATACGGGGCGGCAGCGTCCTTGGCACGGTCGGCGAGGGGCGCAGCGACTTCACGGGCACGGTCGGCGAGGGGCGCGGCGACGTCGCGGGCACGGTCGGCGAGGGGCGTGGCGACTTCGCGGGCACGGTCGGCCGCTGCGGCTGCGACTGGGGCGGCCTTCTCGCGAGCAGCTGCGGCCTTCTCCCGGGCGAGCGGTCCGTAGGTGCGGGCTGCCTCGGCGGCAGCCGCCGCTGCGGCACTGGCCATCCGGCCGGCCACGGGGGCGTAGGTGCGAGCCGTCACTCGACCTCGTTCGGTCGCCGGGCCCATCGACTCCCGCCAGGCCGCAAGCGTCCCGAAGACGGTCCCGTCACCGCGCTCGGCTCGGCGGGCGGCCACCCGTCCGAACACTGAGTGGTCCTGTGCCTTCTCCCTGCGTCGCTTCCGGAACACCGGATCCTCCTGGGGTCGTCGTCCTCGATGATGGTCCGGACCTGACCTGCGTGCCTCGCCGGACCGTCCGGTTCACTGGGTCCCATCCTGCCTTGTTTCCAGCCGCTCTCGCGCCCGCGCCCCGCACTGGATTGCTGCCCAAGAACCTCACACCCGCGAGCGATCTGAGCGCCCCTTGCCCTGGCTTGCCCCGAGATCCTCACACTCACCGACGTTCTCGGGCCCTGACGCCCCCGGGCGCCCCGAGATCCTCACACCCGCCGACGTTCTCGGGCCCTGACGCCCCCGGACGCCCCGAGATCCTCACACCCGCCGACGTTCTCGGGTCCTCACGCCCCCGGGCGCCCCGAGATCCTCACACCCGCCGACGATCTCGGGCCCTCACACCCCCGGACGCCCCGAGATCCTCACACCCACCGGTGCTGTCGCGGCAGGCCCGGCCCACCGACCCCAGCGGTCGACGCACCCACCCTGAGCGCGCGGCATACCAGCCCGTATGCCGTGCAAGGATGTCCGCCATGAAGGCAAC
>WBZS01001010.1_pt1 | contig 25831 bp, 24 predicted proteins | sample 5204201 | NCBI WGS metagenome assembly WBZS01 (sample SAMN12344357, study PRJNA552823) | activated sludge metagenome | biome: Activated sludge suspended growth; feature: Nitrification reactor; material: Wastewater; isolation source: activated sludge from nitrification reactor of wastewater... | reverse complement strand
GTTTCACTTACGAGGTGCCCCTTCGAAGTGCGTGGATCAGAGCCTTGACAACTCCAATCCTCCACTCACGCAGGGGCCCTCGTGCTCTCCGACGCGCCCGAGCCTAGAACCAGACGGTGGATCAGGGTGTCGTCCAAGTCGGTCTGGACCCGCTCGGTCGGGAAGAAGTCGAAGACGGTCCGGAACATGTTCTCCATGGTTCGGACATCCTCGGCGAGGATCAGTGCGTGGTCGAGAGCGGGCACGCCCACGCCGACCAAGTGACGCGGGAACGCTTCCGGGTTGTGGGTGCCGACCTCGGTGCCAATGAGCGTCGCCGAGTGGTAAACCTCGAAAACGTGCATCGACGGGGAGGTGAAGCGGATCCCGTCGCCAATCTCCGGGTTCTCGCCGGCAGACATCCGTTCGACGGTCAGGCCGAACTGCTGGGCCCGCTTCTCGATGAGATCGATATCCGACTCATATTCGACCTTGAAGCCGAACTTGACCACGCCGACGCCGCCCTCTTCGAGGACGACCGAGTGGTGGTCCCACTCGTCCCAACCCTTGTAGTAGACCTTGCCCGGCTCGGACAGGGTCTCGTACAGGCCCATCGTGTTCGCGTAGTGCCCCTTGGCCTCTTCGAGGTCGGTGACCCGCGCGTGCACGTAGCCCATGCGCATGACACCCATGTGATGACTCCTTTGTCGTGGTCCGCCGAATCGGGAACGAGCCGATCGTCAGCCCGCGCGATACCTGTGGCAAGGGTCACGTCCCGCTGGGTGGGACGCGGCATACGACTCGCGTATGCCGCGCCCAGCGCCTCGCTGTTCGAGCCTACTTCTCGGCCTTGGCGTATTCCTTGGCCTTGTCGGCAGGCATGTAGTCGTAGCGCAGCTGCCGTCGGGTGAACGAGCCGGTGCCGTGCGACACCGACCGTAGGTCGATCGGGTAGCGGGACAGCTCGGTCTGCGGGACCTCGGCATGCACGATCGTCCAGCCGGACTCGCGGGCCGGCTCGGTGCCGAGCACCTGACCTCGGCGGCCGCGCAGGTCCTGCATGACGGCACCGACATAGTCGTCGCTCACCGTGATATCGACCGCGTCGATGGGCTCGAGCAGGGCAACCGTGGACTCGTTGGCTGCCTCCTTGAGGGCGATGGCCGCTGCCGTCTGGAAGGCCATGTCGGACGAGTCGACCGAGTGGGCCTTGCCGTCGAACAGGGTGACCCGGACGTCGACCAAGGGGTAGCCAGCCAGGACTCCCTTGTCGAGCTGGCCACGCGCACCCTTCTCCACCGAGGGGATGAAGTTGCGCGGCACGGCGCCACCGACGACCTTGTCGACGAACTCGAAGCCGCCGCCGCGGGGGAGCGGCTCGATCTCCAGGTCGCAGACGGCATACTGCCCGTGCCCGCCGGACTGCTTGACGTGGCGACCCTTGACGATGACCTTCTTGATGAAGGTTTCGCGCAGTGCAGTGCGGAACGGCTCGGCCTCGACCTGGACGCCGTAACGCTCGTGTAGCCGCCCGAGCAACTCCTCGATGTGGGCCTGGCCCATCGCCCAGAGGACAACCTGGTGAGTCTCGGCGTTGTGCTCCATCCGCATCGTCACGTCCTCGGCGACAAGCCGCTGAAGGGCCGAGGCGAGCTTGTCCTCGTCGGCCTTGGACTTGGCGTGGATCGCGACGGGCAGCAGCGGCTCGGGCAGCACCCACGGCTCGACGAGGACCGGGCGGTCCTTGGTCGACAATGTGTCAGAGGTTTCGGCCTTGGAGAGTTTGGCGACCAGGACGATATCCCCAGCGATGGCGAACTCCTTGGGCCGCAAGGCATCCACGAGCGGGGAGGACAGCGGCCCGACTCGCTCCTCGTCGTCGTGCTCGGGGTGACCCTCGAGCTCATGGCCGAGGAACGTCGACAGGTGGCCGGAGACGTGGACGACCTCCTCAGCCCGCAGGGTGCCAGAGAAGACGCGCACCAAGGAGAGGCGACCGACATAGGGGTCGCTGCTCGTGCGGATCACTTCGGCCACCAGCGGGCCCTTGGGGTCGCAGGCGAGTTCGGCGATCTCGCCGCCGGACGGAGTCGTCGCGGCAGGCAGCGGACGACCGGCCGGGGACGGGAACGCGGTCTCGATGAGTTCGTAAATCTCCTCCATGCCGACACCGGTGGCCGGCGATATCGGCAGCATGGGGAAGAAGGTCCCCTTGCCGATCGCCGTCTTGGTGTCGGCGATGAGTTGGGCGACATCGAGGTCTTCGCCGGACAGATAGCGGTCCAACAGCGAATCGTCTTCGGACTCCTCGATGATCGCCTCGATGAGCGCCCCGCGGTGCTCCTCGATAGCGGTGGCCTCGTCGTCGGTGGGGGCGCGGCGGGCGCCCTTGCCGTCCGCGACGTATTGGCTGATCAGGGCCATGGCCCCTACGACGGTCTTGTCGTCGCTGTGCACCGGCAGATAGACCGGCTGCGCGTCACCGAAGACCCGACGGCAGGTGGCGATGGTCTCCTCGTAGTCCGAGCGTGGCATGTCGAGCTTGCTCACGGCGATGATGCGCGGCATACCGACGGCGGCACACTCCTGCCACAGCAGGGCGGTCGCACCGTCGATGCCATCGGCGCCGGAGATGACGAAGATGGCGGCGTCGGCGGCGCGCAACCCCGCGCGTAGTTCACCGACGAAGTCGGGGTAGCCGGGCGTGTCGATGAGGTTGACGGTCAGTCCGCCACTTTCGACCGCAGCGACGGCGACACCGACGGACCGCTCGTGTTCCCCCTCGTGGGGGCGGCGGCCCGGGACGCGCGCAGCGACCAGGTGTTCGAAGAGGGTGGATTTGCCCGCACCGCCGGGGCCGACGAGCACGACATTGCGGATGTGCTCGGGGCTCGCGGGGACCGGTGCGGACGACGATTCTCTGGCGGCAGTTGCTTTGCTCACGGGCTCCACCTTTCTCTAGGCCGACCCACCCCGCAAGGGGACGGAGGGCCCGCCTCACCGTGGCAGGTCGGTTGCTTCCCTGCAGCGTATGCCGCCCCTCGGGACCGTTCGTGGGGAACCCCCCGTGGTGTGCCACCGTCGAGTGGTATCCGGCCGGTCAGGACAGGGGTATGCCGTCGTAGAGCCGATAGGTGAAAGTCGTGCTGGTGCCCCCCGCCACGACGGTGAAGACGCCATCACGGGGCTTGGCATCGGGACCCTGGAACGTTGCCGTGGCCACGGCGACGTTGACTCGCCCGATGGCGTCGGTGGTGCCCAGGTAGGGAGAGGGGACCACCGTCCCTTCCAGGACATTCGTTGGGATTGTCGGAGAGACGAACTTGACCAGGGGGATGCCCTCGATGTCGATCTGCCCATCGCTGGCCACCGCGACCTGAACGCCGGCGGCTGGCTGGCCGTTGCACGTGACGAGAAGCTGCAACACCGGCATCTTGGTCCCGACGGTGAACAGCGCGGTTGTTGACGGGACGGCGTCGAACTTCGTGTCGCGGACGAGCATGTCGAAGCCGCTGAGCGACCCCGCCAGCAGGGTGTTGACGATCGTGACCGCATAGGTGCATGAAGCGGCCACGGCCTGCGCGGGCGCGCCGAGCACGACGACCGGCACCGCCCAGGCGGCGCCGCGCACGACGGTGCGACGGGTCACACCGGATGTCCCCCGATCCTGCATGGGACAAATGGTAATGAATCCCGCGAAGGCCTGCGCGTTGTCGTGCTCAGGTGCGACCATGGCGCTACTGCCCGCCAGTCGGTCGGGCCCCCGCGAAGGAGGACAACTCATGGCCGGTGACCTCACCCACGCTCGCGACGAGCGCGACCCGGACGACGGCGGCGAGTGACCGCATCGACCCGGATCCTCGCGTCACGCTGACGCGCTGAGCGGGCGGCATACCCACTCGGTATGCCGCCCGCTTCAGTCCGCGAGCTGGACCACCACCGGCGCGTGATCGGATGCGCCGGTGCCCTTGCGCTCCTCTCGGTCGATGACCGCCCCGTCGACCCGGGCGGCAAACGCCGGTGAGCCAAGGATGAAGTCGATGCGCATCCCTTGCTTCTTCGGGAAGCGGAGCTGCTGGTAGTCCCAATAGGTGTAGACCCCGGGGCCGGGGGCGTGCGGCCGGACCACGTCGGCGAACCCCGCGTCGACCACGGCGTCGAAGGCTGCCCGCTCGCGAGGCGAGACATGGGATTTGTCGGCGTAGAACTCCATGCTCCACACGTCATCGTCCCGCGGCGCAATGTTCCAGTCACCCATGAGGACGATCGGGGCCGCCGGATCGGCGGCCAGCCAGCCGGCGGCTTCGTCACGCAGCGCGGTCAGCCACTCGATCTTGTAATCCATGTGCGGATCGGTGAGGTGGCGGCCGTTGGGGGCGTAGATCGACCACACCTGGATGTCGCCACAGGTCGCCCCGAGAGCGCGGGCCTCCTGGGCGGGCGGCTCGCCCCAGGACGGCATACCGGGGAAGCCGTGGCGGACATTGACCAAGCCGGCGCGGGAGAGGATGGCGACGCCGTTCCATTGGTTGAAGCCGTGGTGCGCGACCTCGTAACCGCAGGCCCGCAGCCGGTCCATCGGGAATTGGTCGGCCTTGGCCTTGGTCTCTTGAATCGCCAGGACGTCGACGTCCGATCGGGCCAGCCATGCCTCCACCCGGTCGATCCGGCTGCGGATGGAGTTGACGTTCCAGGTGGCGATGCGCACGGGCCCAGCGTAGGCGCTGCCGGGGACAGCGCTGGTGGGGCAATCACGCCACGGGAGGTCGTGGGCGGGCACTTAGGCTGTCCGGTATGCCGACCGCTCTCGTCACAGGTGCTACCGCCGGAATCGGGTTGGAGTTCGCCCGCCAGCTTGCCGAACGGGGGTCCGACGTGGTGCTCGTCGCGCGGGATCGGGCCAGGTTGGAGGGCGTCGCCGACGACCTTGGCCGCCGGTTCGGGGTGCGGTGTGAGGTGCTCGTGGCCGACCTCGGGGATCGGGCTCAGGTGCAGGTGGTCGCCGATCGGCTGGCGGATGCCGCGCGACCGGTGGACCTGCTGGTCAACAACGCCGGCTATGGGCTCAAAAAGGGGTTCCTGCAGAACGAGGTCGAGGTCGAGGAGTTGGCCTTCGACGTGCTGTGCCGGGCAGTGCTGGTGCTGTCACATGCGGCGGCGCGGGCCATGAAGACGCGGGGGAGCGGTGCCATCGTCAACGTGTCGTCGGTGGCCAGTTTCGTTGCCATGGGATCGTATTCGGCGGCCAAGGCGTGGGTGACGGTCTTTTCGGAGGGGCTGGCCAACGAGCTGGCCGGCTCTGGGGTCAAGGTCATGGCGCTGTGCCCCGGGTTCACCCGGACCGAGTTCCACCAACGCGCCGAGATGAACATGTCCAAGCTCCCGGACGCGCTGTGGCTTGACGCCGGCGAGCTGGTCCGCGATGCCCTGGCCGACCTGGACCGGGGGCGCGTCGTGTCGGTGCCGGGGGCGGCATACAAGACGCTGGTCGCGGCGCTCGGGGTCTTGCCGCGAAGGCTGGCCCGGCGGGCGAGTGGCGGTGTCGCCTCCCGCCGCCGCCCTCCCACCCCCCACTAACCCCTCCCCCGCCGAGTAACCGCTTCACTGTTGGCGATTCCGCGCTCCGGGTGTGATTTCGGCGTTGGAAGGCCGTCGAGTGTTGGCGTTTCGACGCGGCCCGGGTGGGCGACTCGTTGACAGGTGACTAATGGGTCACCTATGGTCGCCCACGTGGGCACCATAGGGCCAGAACCCAGCGACGACGCCGTCTTCAAGGCGCTCGCCGACGGCACCCGACGCGACCTGCTTGACGCCCTGTATGCCGTGGACGGCCAGACCCTGGGCCAGCTCGCTGCGCGGCACCCGCACCTCACCCGGTTCGGGGTGATGAAGCACCTCGCCGTGTTGGAGGACGCCGGGCTGATCGTCGCCGAGAAGGTCGGTCGCGAGAAACGTCACTACCTCAACCCGGTGCCCATCGCCCAGATCGCCGGCCGATGGATCTCCCGCTACGCCCGCCCGTTCACTGCGGCCCTGGTCGGCCTCAAGGCGGGCTTTGACCTCGCCGGCAGCGCTGTGCGACCCGACCGGGTTCGATCCGACGCTCCCTTCACCACCCACGACGAGGAGTCCCGATGACGACTGCGCACATCTATCAGGTCTATATCCAGGCGCCGATCGAGCGGGTCTTTGCCGCGCTGGTTGATCCGGAGTTCACCCGGCAGTACTTCCACGGCACCGCGTTCCAAGACCCGCCGATCGCTGGGGAGCCGTTTCTGACGACGCTGCCCGACGGCCGCCCGGCGATCGACGGCGTGATCGAGGTCCACGAACCCCCGCACCGACTGGTCCACACATGGCGCGTTCGTTATGACGACGCGATGGCGGCCGAGCCGCCGAGCCGCGTCGAGTGGCTGCTCGCCGAGGCCGGTCCGGACCTGACCCGGGTGCGGCTCACTCATAGCGACCTGGCCCGCAGCCCGCTCACCTGGGCGAACGTCAAGGACGGCTGGGTGTGGATCGTCGACTCGCTCAAGACCCTGCTCGAGACCGGTATGCCGCTCCCGCCGGTTTCCGAGGACGTCGCGGAGGCAGCGGGCGCCGCTTCGAGCGCAGCCGCAGCCGACAGCACTGCCGACATCACGGCCGACTGGCACCGCGCCCAGGCGGTCGAGATCAACAACGCCGTATGGGACCAGCTCGACGCCGTGAAAGCCGGCACTGCGGGGATCACGGGACTGGTCCGCGGGGCGTATGCCGCGGCATACCACTGGGAGCGGGCCCGGGGCGCGGCGCCGGCCAACGAGGCGCGAGCCCGCTACCTCATCGGAAAGGCGTGGCTGGCTTCGGGCCGGCCCGACCAGGCGCTCGACTACGGCAACCGCACCCTGGCGCAGTGCGAGGAACACGGGCTGGGCGACTTCGACCTGGCCTATGCCCACGAGCTGCGAGCGCGCGGGTTGGCCGGGCTGGGGCGGCATACCGAAGCTGCGCAGGCGTGGGCGACGGCCCGGGCCGTGCCGATCGCCGATCCCGAGGACCGGGCCATCGTCGAGGCCGACTTCGCCGACGGGCCGCCTGGGGTGGAGGGAGAAACGGACGGTCCTGAAAGTCGTTAATACCTGCACCCGTGGGTCACGGCATACTGGCTGGTCGTGACCGACATCGCCGCCGACCGCGCCCGCTTGCTGGAGATCGTCAAGGCCAAGGCCATCGTCCACGGCCGGGTGACCCTGTCGTCGGGGCGGGAGGCGGACTACTACGTCGACCTGCGCCGGATCACGCTGGACGGCGAGGCCGCGCCCTTGGTCGGGCGGGTCATGCGCGAGCTCACCCGCGACCTGGAGTTCGACGCCGTGGGGGGGCTCACCCTTGGGGCCGACCCGGTCGCCACGTCGATGCTGCACGCTGCGGCAGCAGCCGGCGAACTGCTCGACGCCTTTGTCGTGCGCAAGGCGGGCAAGGCCCACGGGCTGCAGCAGCGCATCGAAGGGCCCTCGATCGCCGGGCGCCGGGTGCTCATCGTCGAGGACACGTCGACGACGGGCGCCTCGCCGCTGGAGGCCGCGAACGCCGCACGCGAGGCCGGCGCCACGGTCGTCGCGGTCGCGACGATTGCCGATCGCGCGACCGGCGCCGCGGGGGTGTTCGCGCAAGCCGGGCTGGAGTATCGCTTCGTCTTCGGGCTGACGGAGCTCGGTCTCGCCTAGGATCGGCACGCACCGACAACAAGGGAGCCCTCGTATGACCATCGCGCTCATCGTCCTCGGAGTCATCGTTCTGGCGCTCGTCCTCTGGTTCTTCGGGGCCTACAACGGCCTCATCAAGCTGCGCAACCTCGTCGAGGAGGCGTGGGCCCAAATCGACGTCGAGCTCAAGCGGCGGCACGACCTCATCGGCAATCTCGTCGAGACCGTCAAGGGGTATGCCGCGCACGAGCGAGGCACGCTCGAAGCGGTCACCCAAGCCCGGGCTGCGGCCATGGCGGGTGGACAGAGCCCGGCGGCCGCCGCCAAGTCCGAGGCGGCCCTCACCCAGGCCCTGGTGCGGCTCAACGCGGTCGCCGAGGCCTACCCCGACCTCAAGGCCAACGCGAACTTCTCCGCGCTGCAGGCTGAACTCGGCGCCACCGAGGACCGGATCGCGTCGGCCCGGCGTTACTACAACGCCAATGTCCGCGAGCTCAACACCAAGGTCGAGTCGATCCCGACGAACTTCGTCGCGGGTCCGGCTGGCGTGCACAAGGCGGAGTACTTCGAGCTGGACGCCCCGGCCGAGCGTGAGGCCCCGAAGGTGTCGTTCGACCCGGCCGGCGGAGCCGTGGCCGGCCCGGTCGCTGCTCCTCAATTGCCGCCGGCGGCACCGGCGGCACCACCGGCACCCGCTCCCGTTCAGGACGCACCGGCATACCCGCAGACGCCACCGCCTCCCGCCCCGGGCTCGCCGTGGGGTCAGCCGCCGACCACGCCGGGGCAGTGACTCAAGCCGACCCTGAGTCAAGCCACGCCACTGGCCCTCGTTGACGAAGATCAGACCCTAGACGCGCCAATCTGACGGGCGCTACATTGCCCGCGTGGTGAACGGGGGCGTCGTGCACCGGGCGGTGCCGTGCGCCGATCCCGGCGTGAGGCATGCCCGTGACGCTCGTCGGTTGTCATTGGGGCTGCGGGTGCCCGCGTTCGCCTTGATCACGACAGGCGTGACGATCGGCGGGCACGTCGCGGCCCACGGTAGCCCGCCCTCTGCGATCGTCACCCTGGGTCTCGTGGCCGCTTCCGCCGCAGCTCGGTTCGTCCTTGGCGTGCGGACCCGCTCGTTCGCCCCGATCGCCGCACTCATGACCGCCGGGCAGCTCGCCGGGCACACGGTCCTGGCCGCGGCCGAGTCGACGACCATCGGGCCGGCCGTCGTCGCGTCTGGCCATCAGCATGCCCCGCTCATCGGGGACGCCGCACCGCTGCAGATGTCCGCTGTCATGCTGCTCGCCCACGTGGTCGTCGCCCTGGCCCTGGCTTGGTGGTTGTTCCGCGGCGAAGCACTCAGCGACGCACTCGGCAGGCGCCTCGCGCAACGGTTGGGCCTCCCGACCACGCCACGTCTTGAGACCAGTTCGACATGGTCGCCGCATGGCTTCGGCGCGGTCAGGCTTGTCCCCTCGCGCTTCCTCCTCGCTCCGGCCCCGGGACGAGCGCCTCCGACGCACTGGTGAGGTCGACTTTCACCGACCCCTGACCCGCGAGTCATGGGACGTCGGTCACCGCTTCCCTGCGTCTGTTCGCAGACCCCGCGCATCGCCCCTACCGTCCCGTCCGCCCGCGCGGCGAGGCCGGTATGCCGTGCGCCTCCATGTCGTCCGAGCCACGCATGTCGTGTGCTCGCCCTCTCCTCATCTGGAGGTTCTTGTCTTGTCCAGCACCATCGAACAATCCGTTTCCTCGAGGCCCGCGACGCCCCAACGGGCTGAGTCGCCGCCGCCCGAGCGCAAGGGCGGGCTTTTCCGAGCCTTCTGGCGGTGGCACTTCTATGCATCGGTCATCGTCATTCCCGTCTTTGCCATGCTCGCCATCACCGGTCTGGTCATTCTGTTCAAGTGGCAGATCGATCCCGCGTTCAACCCGGGAGTCATGACCGTGTCGACTCCGGCGTTCGGGGCACCGGCGTCCCCGTCGAGCCAGGAGGCGGCAGTTCTCGCTGCGCATCCTGGTGCAACGATCACCGCGGTCCAGTTCGGCGGAGAAGATCGTGCCACGGCCTTCACCATCGACACCGCTGAAGGTTCGACACGCAACGTCTACGTCAACCCCTGGACCGCGAGCGTCACGGGGGACCTCGATCCCGCGAAGCTGCCGAGCAACGTGGCCACCGAGATCCACGGGATGATCCTCTTCGGCGAGGTCGCCCAGACCCGGCTCTTCACCGATCCCGTCACGGGATCGGCCTTCAAAGTCGGCAGTATCGGGGACCGCCTCATCGAACTCGCCGCCTGCTGGGGCATCGTCATGACCCTCACTGGCTATTACCTGTTCTTCAAGGGGCGAGCGGGGCGGTTGCGTCGAGTAGCCTCCGGCGCTCGAGGTGCCCTGCTACGACACCGTCACGGCCTGATCGGCGTGATCACCGGGGTTTGGATCCTGCTGCTCGTCGGCTCGGGTCTTCCGTGGACGGGGTTGTGGGGCACCAAGGTCCAGAGCCTCGTGACGGGCACCGGATTCAGCCTCTGGGGAGAAGACCCAGGGGCCACCTCGACCCTCGGCGACAAACTGGACGCAGCAGGCAACACCTCCGCACCGGCACCTTGGGCTGAAGGCGCTGCCCCGTTGCCCACCAGCGGAACGGCCATGGGGCCCATGCCAGGGATGGATCATGGGTCCGCCCCAGCAGCCGGAGGAGTCGCCGGGCGGGTTTCGCTCGACTCGGTCGTCTCCGTCGCGATGCGTGACGGGTTGACCGGTCCCTACTTCGTCCTCTACCCGAGTGACAAGGAAGGGGTCTTCTCGGTCCTCGCCGACATGTGGCACGACCGCAGCACGCCGGCATACACGGACACCACGCTCGAGCGGGTGGTGCACGTCGACCAGTACTCGGGCGCGGTGGCCGGTCGATACTCCTTTGCGGAGTATTCGCCCGTCGCCAAGCTGGTCTCGCAGACGATCGCCATGCACGAGGGGCAGCGGTTCGGTTCGCTCAACCTGGTGGCGAGTGCCCTCTTCTGCGTCACCATCCTCGTCCTGTGCGTGACCGCGCCGATCATGTGGTGGCGGCGTCGGCCGAAGGGGTCCCTCGGCGCCCCGCGTGGCGCGATGCCGTTGCGGGCCCGGCCATGGCTGCTCGTGGTGCTCATCGCCCTGGGCATCGCGATGCCGTTGTTGGGCCTGTCTCTCATCGTCGTCTTCGCCGTCGAGTTCCTGCTCCTTCGGCGGCGACGGACGTTGCCCGCGAAGGCGTGACCGGCCGGGCGGGTGGGTGCACTCGGGGCGCCCACCCGCCCACTCCGGCGCCTTCCCCGACTATTCGCCGCGGTTCGCGGAGTGCCGTGAGCGCGCCCGGTGGCGCCACCACTCGAAGGCCAGCGGTAGCACGGATACGAGCACGATCGCGACGAGCGCGGCCTCGATGTTCTTCTGCAGGAACGGGATTCCGCCGAGGAAGTAACCCAGCAACGTGACTCCGGTCGCCCACAACACCGCCCCGACGAACGACCAGGTGAAGAACCGCCGCCGGTCCATCTGCCCGGCACCCGCGACCACGGTGATGAAGGTCCGCACGATCGGCACGAACCGCCCGATGACCAGCGCCTTGTTGCCGTAGCGCTCGAAGAACTCGTGCGTCTTGTCGAAGTACTCCTGCTTGGTGAACCGGCCGTTGCGCCGGAAGATCGCCGGCCCCACCGCCCGCCCGATCTCATAGCCCACGACGTTGCCCGCGAACGCGAACGCCGACAGCAGCAGGCAGGCCAGCCAGATCGACATATGGATCCCGGCCTGCCCCGCCTCCGCGCGGTTGATGAACATCCCCACTGAGAACAGCAGCGAGTCACCGGGCAGGATCGGGAAGAGCAGGCCGCACTCGATGAACACGATCGCGCAGGACACCCAGAACATCTGGGCACCGAATCGGTCGAGCAACCACGCGGGGTCCATCCAGTCCGGACCAAGAGCAGGTGGGGTCACAGCAGTCGAGGGTATGCCGCTCGGCTGGCTCCTTCGTAATCCGCACCGGCGGACGCGCCGTGTCCCGCTAGCCTCGGTTTGGTGTCCACCCGCCAGAACGAGCCCCCCGCCGAGTGGGCGGGTGTGGGCGTCGGTCCGTATGCCGGTCTCCCGCCACGCGGCGACCACTGGGATCCGGTGCTGCTCGCCGAGGGCGACCGGCGCAATGTCCTGGACCAGTATCGCTATTGGCGGCACGAGGCGATCGTGGCCGACCTCGACACTCGCCGGCACCCGTTCCACGTGGCGGTCGAGAATTGGGGGCACGACTTCAACATTGGGTCGGTGATCCGGACAGCGAACGCGTTCAATGCGGCCGCGTTCCATATCGTCGGGCGACGACGGTGGAACCGGCGTGGCGCCATGGTCACCGATCGTTACCAGCATGAGCATCACCACCCCGATGCGGACGCCTTGGCCGCGTGGGCCGCGTCCCTACCGACCGACCCAACAACGTTGGGTCCGGCAGAGGCGGGCGCGAGGGTCGCGGGCGGCATACCTCTCATCGGGATCGACAACGTGCCCGGCTCGGTCGCCCTGGAGACCTACGACCTGCCGCGCGCGTGCGTCCTCGTCTTCGGGCAGGAAGGCCCGGGGCTCACCCCGGCGATGCAGCAGGTATGCCGCGCGGTCCTGCATATCGAGCAGTTCGGCTCGACCCGCTCGATCAACGCCGGTGCCGCGGCCGCGATCGCCATGCATGCCTGGGTGCGCCGCCACATTTTCGACCAGCGCCCGTAACCCCCCCCGCTGTCCGACGAACCTCGCCGAGATTGACGTTGCGAGCGCCCGGCACGGCGTGTCCTGCACGCAAAGTCAATCTCGGCGACTAGGCGGTCGCGGGGCCGGCCTGTACTTGCTGGAGGGGCGGGCCTGAGCGGAACCTGAAACTGAACAGCAGATGACGCGCTGGTGACGACAGGGCAGGTGGCCAACGTCCCTTCGACGCGGGGGCACGGGAGTGAAAGGATGGGTCTTGGAATCCCTCCCGACGACGCGCTTCCAGGAGCCAACCATGCCCATCGCAACACCCGAGGTCTACGCCGACATGCTCGACCGAGCGAAGGCTGGTTCCTTCGCGTACCCGGCGATCAACATCACCTCGAGCCAGACCATCAACGCGGCGATCCGCGGCTTCGCCGAGGCCGGGTCCGACGGCATCATCCAGGTGTCCACTGGCGGCGCCGAATTCGGGTCGGGATCGAACATCAAGAACATGGTGACCGGGGCCTGCGCGCTTGCTGCGTTCGCCGAAGAGGTCGCCAAGAACTACTCGGTCAACATCGCTCTGCACACCGACCACTGCCCCAAGGACAAGCTGGACGGCTTCGTCCGTCCGCTGCTGGCGATCTCCGCCGAGCGGGTCAAGGCCGGCCGGGCGCCGCTGTTCCAGTCGCACATGTGGGATGGCTCGGCCGTTCCGCTGGCTGAGAACCTCACCATCGCCCAGGAGTTGCTGGCGCTCGCCAAGGCCGCGCACATCATCCTTGAGGTCGAGATCGGCGTCGTCGGTGGCGAGGAGGACGGCGTCGCCAACGAGATCAACGAGCAGCTCTACACGACCCCGGAGGACGCCCTCGCGACGGTCGAGGCGCTGGGCCTGGGCGAGAACGGCCGCTACATGGCCGCCCTCACCTTCGGCAACGTCCACGGCGTCTACAAGCCGGGAAACGTCAAGCTGCGCCCGGAGATCCTGCGCCAGTGCCAGGACGCGGTCGTCGCGGCCAAGGGCCTCGCAGCCGGCAGCAAGCCGCTCGACCTGGTCTTCCACGGCGGCTCCGGCTCCCTCCCGCAGGAGATCTCGGACGCGGTCGACTTCGGCGTCATCAAGATGAACGTCGACACCGACACGCAGTACGCGTTCACTCGCCCGGTCGCGTCCTGGATGCTCAAGAACTACGACGGCGTCCTCAAGGTCGACGGCGAGGTCGGCAACAAGAAGCAGTACGACCCGCGCGCCTGGGGCAAGGAGGCCGAGGCTGCCATGGCCGCCCGCGTCGTCCGCGCCTGCGAGGACCTCCGCTCGGCCGGAACGCACCAGGCCTGAGGGTGACCGACAACCTGCTGGGTATGCCGGTGACCCACCTGCCGGCCGACCCCGCGGCTGACGTTGTGGCCGGGCTCCGTGAGGGGCCCGGCCACGGCTCGCCAGAGCACGCGGGCAGCGCAGCCGACGGTATGCCGTTCGCGGCCCTCGAGTCGGTGGCCGCGGCATACCCGGCATCGTCGTTGGCCTGGGCGCTGCTCGCCGAGGCGTCCCTCGACGCCGACCAGCCGGTGGCGGCATACGCGTATGCGCGGACCGGTTATCACCGCGGACTGGACTCGCTGCGGCGGGCCGGATGGCGCGGGCAGGGACCGATCCCTTGGGCGCACGAGCCCAACCGGGGGTTCTTGCGAGCGCTGGCTGCGCTAGCCCGGGCAGCCCGGATCATCGGGGAGACCGAGGAGGAGGCCCGCTGCGGGACGTTCCTGCGCGACTCGTCCCGGGAGGCCGCCGACGCCCTGGGCTTCTGACGTCGCGTTTTGTCGCTATGGGGGAGACCCGGTCGCTCGACCGGGTCACTCCCGGGTCACGTGGAGCACCCGGTCCGCTCCGGTGAAGCGCTTGAAGCCATGCCGGAACAGCTGCTCCTCGGATGAGCCGCGGCGTAACCGTCCCTCCAGCCAGGCCATGTCCCAGTTGTCGCCGTTCCACCCGCCGGATAGCCGGGCGGTGAGGGTGATCCCGGTCAGGTCGTCCGGCCCGATCCCCGCTCCGAGGCTCAGGGGCACCTCATGCAGGGACCCGGAACGCCACGGCATACCGGCGTTGACGTTGGGGAAGGTGAGGTCGGTCCCATCGGCGCGGTGGACGAGCACGGTGAGGTTGTCGTTGCCGCCGCGCAGGTCGTCGTCTCCCGTGTCGATCTTCAACACGAGCGTGCTCGTGCCGCCGACCGGGATGGTGAGGGACGGCGCCGCAGCGGTGAGCCGCGCCGGGCCCCCGAGCGCGACCTGCTCAAGCCGGCCGTCGACCTGAGCCTCGATCAGAACCCGCTCGACGTCGATGTTGTCCCCGGCCGGCCCGCCGCCGACCGTCGCGGTCAGCGTGATCGTCTGGATCGAGTCTCGGGCAAGCGGCGGGTCGAGCTGGACGTAGGCCCGTGCCCAATGGCCCCCTTCCCAACGGCGCCCGGCGTTGAGGTTCGGTGCATGTCGCCGCGACCCGTCGACGAGGTCTAGGCGCAGGTCGAGGTTGTCGGTGCCGCCGCGCAGGTCGTCGGCGCCGAGGCGGACGGTGAGGTCCAGCTCGTGAACGAGCCCGTCGTGCGGATGGACGCGGACCATCCGGAAGGTTTCCCATGAGCCGATGGCGTCCCGGTTGGCCACGAGCGGGCGCCACCCGGCGTCCTCGGCGCAGACGTATTTGCCGTTCACCGTCGCCCGCAGGGCCACGTCGTCGTTGCCGAGGTCGACGAGGTCAAACGTCTCCCACTCGAATGCCTCGTCCCGGTTGCAGACCAGGGGCGACCGACCAGCGTCCTCCGCGCAGACGAATTTCCCGCTGGCCTCCGATCTCAGCGCCACGCGGTCACCACCGAGTTCGACGATCTCGAAGCGGGTCTCCGGGGGGCCGGACCAAGGCGCAGCGCCGCCGGACACCGAGGCCAGGAGATTGAGCCCGACGGGCGGCGCGAGGGTGACGAGGTAACCGTTGACCTGGGCAACGAAGGCGGCATCCATGATTGGTCTCCTTCTGGAACGGCCCGCCGAGACCCGTCGACGAGCTCCACTCCAGCGGAGCACCTCTGTCGGTGCCCAGAGACCATGAGCCCGTATGCCGTCCCTCACAGCCGACGTCGTGTCGGCCGGACGGGGGCCGGACATCACGGCGATCAGGCCGGAAGCGCCGGGGTGATGTCGGTGTGCGTGAAATCGTCGCCGACGAATAGCAGCGGCTCGCCGGTCTCGGCCGCTAGCGCGTAGGCGAAACAGTCGCCGAAGTTGAGCCGCGCGGCACTCCCCGATCCCGGCCCGAATCGGGTAAAGGCCTCGCCGGCGGCCAGCGCTTGGGCCGGCGTGACGGAGACAACGGAGATCTCCAGCTCCGAAATGAGCCGGACGATCTGATCGCGTCCGGTCGGCCCGCGCCGACGGCTAGCAACGATCTGGAGCTCGATCATGCTCCCGGCCGACATCAACCGGCTTTCTGCCCCTTCGAGGCAAGCGAGCATGCGTTCGTGAGGCGGCTCCCGGAGCAAGATCGCCACCACTGCAGAGGTGTCGACGATCACCGGGGCAGGCCTTCCGCGTCGTACATCTCCTCGTCCAGGTAGCGTCGGATGGCCGCGCGATCCTCGTCCGTCAGGCCCTCATTGAACTCAGCGACGATCTGCTGCACGCGGTCCAGACGGTCCTTGACCTCACGCTCCCGGGCGGCCTGGGCCGAGGCGAGCTCGGCCAGGTAGTGCTCAAGCGCCTCCTCGAGCACGCTGACCTGGGTGCGGCCGGTGCGTTCGGCAGCTTCCTTGGCCAGGCGGCATACCCGCTCGTTCTTGATGTTGAGCGCCATGGTTACACCTTACACCCTGACCTGTTACACCTTACACCCACGGCGGAAGCGCCCCCTCACCCGCCGTAGCTGCGCGCGAGTCCCGCCCGGGCGTCGCTCTGTATGCCGTAGGGCGCGATGGGATAGCGAAGACCGTTGCGGGACAGCGCCTCCAACCCCGCGATCATCGTCGGCAGGAACTGCGGCGGCGTTGCCATGAGCAACTCGTCGTCGGCCACCCCGCCATAGCGCCGCTCGGCGTAACAGGGGATCGACACCGACGGCTCGCCCGTGGCCAGCGCTCGGCCCCACGAGTCGGCACACGCCGACTCGCCGACTGAGCCCATCGTCAGCTTGCGATAGCCCGACCATTGCAGCCCGTTGATCATCAGGACCATCTGTCCCGGCGTCGCATAGATGAGCACAACGTCCGGCGGGTCGAGCCGTCCCGACGTCAGGGGGGAGACGACGACGCCGGCGTGGGCGGCATACGGGGCGGTGTCCATGGAGCGCTGGTGGGCGGCGGAGTCTTCGATCGTGGCGAACCACACGCCCGCCAATTCCCTTCCGGCAAGCCATTCCTCGTCGCGTGGGATCAACCCGAGGACGGCGGAGCACTGCTTCTGGACGAAGTCCGCGGCGGTCGCGCCGACGGTCCACCCCAGGCGCGTCGCCATCGCGACCACCTGGTCAAAGGTGTGTATGCCGTCCGGCCGCCGCAGCCGCGGCACCGCCTCCATGTCGGCGAGAGTGGCAAACCGGGACAGTCCGACGGGCGTGGTCTTGAGGCGGACGAGTCGGTTGAGGTCGGCGACGATCCCGGCCCAGTCGAGTGAGGTAGCGGGTTGCGCGGGGGTGCTCATGCCCCACGGTCCCGCCGACTCGGGCACGGCGCAAGGCCCCGGGGCAACGCCCCTCGCGACCTCTGGGTGAGACCCTGACCTGAGAGGGCCTGGTGCCGGGGCCTGGACAACTGACCGTGCGTGCTGCATAGGAAGGAGTCCTCATTAAAAAGCAGAGCCAGGAGGACCAGGCATGACGCACATCCACGGCTACACCATGGGCCACTCCGCACACGCCGCAGCGGGAGCCGTGTCCGGCGCCGAGCTCGGGCAGCTGCGCGCGAGCGTCCTGTTCGGCGACGACGATCGCGCCGCCTTGCGCCGAGCCGGCGAGCTGCTCGACGACCAGATCGAGGCCCTGCTCGATGTTTGGTATGGCTTCGTCGGCAGCCAGCCCCACCTGCTCGCGCAGTTCAGCAACCCGTCCGGCGCCCCGATCGGCGACTACCTCGACAAGGTCCGCGCCCGCTTCGGGCAGTGGGTCCGCGACACCTGCGCCGCCGACTACGGCGACGACTGGCTGGCATACCAGCACGAGATCGGCCGCCGTCACGCCCGGGCCGCCAAGAACACCACGGACGGAGCTGATTCCACGGCCTACGTGCCGATGCGCGACCTCATCGCGCTCATCGTGCCGATCACGGTGACGGTCCGTCCGTTCCTGGAGGGTCGCGCTACCGCCGAGGACAACGTGGACGCCATGATGGGCGCGTGGCTCAAGGCGGTCGTGCTCAGCGTGGCGCTGTGGACCCAGCCCTACGTCGCGGACGGGCAGTGATAGCTGGCGATCCCGCCGCGACGATCACCGACGCCTTGGAGCGGCTCAGCCAGGTGCAGCGGGTCCTCCTCCAGGAGGTCTCGACCGCCCAGGGGCTGAGCCCCATCCAGGTGCGCGCCCTCGGGCTCGTGACGGACGCCGCGGTGCGGCCGTCCGAGCTCGCCGGTCGGCTCGGGGTCACCCGCGCCACAGTGACCGACGCCGTGCGGGCGTTGGAGGGCAAGGGCCTCGTGGTCGTCGCGCCCGACCCGCACGATGGGCGCGGCCGCTTGCTGCAGATCACCGCGGACGGCCAGTCCGTGGCCGGTCGTGTCGCGTCCTGGGGTATGCCGGTCACCCACCACCTCGCGGCCCTCCCGTTGGGCGACCAGGGGTCGGTGCTGGCCGGGCTGCTTGCGTTGCTCGCCGGGCTGCAGGCCGACGGGCTCGTGCCGCGGGCCAGGATGTGCCTCACCTGCCGGTTCTTCCGGCCGCCCACGGGTTCCGGCGAGCGCGGCCGTTCGGCGGCAGCAACGGCCTCGACGGGCCGGGCCGATTCCCCAGGGGTCGCCCGCTGCGAGCTGCTCGGGGCCGACTTGCCGGACACCGCGCTGCGACTGGACTGCCCCGAACACCAGGCCGCCGGCTGATCAGTCGAGCGGGCCGTCGGCGACCCACGTGACGTCCGTGTCGCTCGGATCCCGTTGCGGCGGAGTGCCGTTGACAATGAGCCGGGCTCGCGTCCACGGCCGGTCCGCGGCGATGAACGGGTCCTCGGACCGGGCCCACTCGTCCCAGAACGCCTCGGCCTGCTCCGGACTCCGACCCAGCACGACGTCCCTGGCCAGGCCCCGCCCCCGAGCCTCGGTGGGGTCGGACTGGACCCAGACAACGAGATCGGCGTGGGCGGCCAACTCGGCCCGACTCGCTCCGACACCTTCGACGACCAGGAAGCGACCCGCGGGCACCTCGATCGCTCCGGGCCGGTCCCTGGCGACCCACGCCGGCGGCCGGAAGACCACTGGATCGCCGCGCCGCCACGGCTCAAGAACGCCGCCGACGAGTAGGTCGGCCCAGTCGATCGGGTGGTGATGCCAGGCGATGTCGTCAGTGTGCACCACCGTGGCGTCCACCAGCCCGGCCAACCGGCCCGCGAAGGTCGACTTCCCGCCGCCGCTGCGGCCGTCGACGAGGATGAGCGGCGCCCGATCGACGGGGAGCACCGCCTGGACCCGGGTCCGCAAGCCCGAGTCCTCCACTGGCTCCCACGCCGTGACCGCGGGCTCTTCCGGCCACCACCTCATCCCGGCAGTATGCCGCCCGCACCGGCAGAGACCGCCGCCGGGCGGGGGCTGGCTGCACGGCATACGGACGATCTGACCTGCGTGGCACCTGGCCCCGGTAGCCTGGGACGTCGCCTCGGCGACCACCTCGCGAAGGGAAGGACCCGCGCATGCCCGCAGTCGTCCTCGTCGGTGCCCAGTGGGGCGACGAAGGCAAGGGGAAGGCCACCGACCTGCTCGGCCGCCGCGTCGACTACGTCGTGAAGTTCAACGGCGGCAACAACGCCGGCCACACGGTCGTCATCGAGCAACCCGACGGCGGCGCCCAGAAATACGCCCTGCACCTGCTCCCCTCGGGCATCCTCTCCCCGACGTGCACGCCCGTCATCGGCAACGGGGTCGTGATCGACCTGGAGGTGCTCTTCCGCGAGATCGATGGGCTCAACGCTCGCGGCGTCGACACGTCCAAGCTCATCGTCAGCGCCGACGCGCACATCATCACGCCCTACAACCGGGTCCTCGACAAGGTCACCGAGCGCTTCCTCGGCGCGCGCAAGATTGGCACCACCGGCCGCGGCATCGGCCCGACCTACGCGGACAAGATGTCTCGCACCGGGATTCGCGTCCAGGACCTCTTCGACCGGCACATCCTCGAGCAGAAGGTCGAGGCCGCGCTGCGGTTCAAGAACCAGGTGCTCGCCAAGATCTACAACCGGCGCGCGATCTCGGCCGCCGACGTGGTCACCGAGCTCGAGTCGTATGCCGCCCGCCTGGCTCCCATGGTCCGTGACACGTCGTTGGTCCTCAAGGAAGCGCTCGACCGGGGCGAGACGGTGCTGCTCGAAGCCGGTCAGGCGACGCTGCTCGACGTCGACTTCGGGACCTATCCGTTTGTCACCTCGTCCAACGCGACCGCCGGCGGGGCCTGCACCGGATCGGGCATCCCGCCCACCCGGGTGGCGCGGGTCATCGCGATCCTCAAGGCTTACACGACGCGCGTGGGGGAGGGGCCTTTCCCCACCGAGTTGTTTGACGCCAACGGCGAGTTCCTGCGCAAGGTCGGCACCGAATACGGCACGACGACCGGCCGCCCCCGCCGCTGCGGCTGGATGGACACGGTGATCGGCCGCTACGCCACCCGCATCAACGGGGTCACCGACTTCGTTGTGACCAAGCTCGACGTGCTCACCGGCCTGGACGAGGTGCCGATCTGCGTCGCCTACGACGTCGACGGGGTCCGGCACGATGAGATGCCGGTCAACCAGAGCGACTTCCACCACGCCAAGCCGATCTACGAGACGATGCCCGGCTGGTGGGAGGACATCACCGGGTGTCGCACCTTCGAGGAGCTGCCCGCCAACGCCCAGGCCTACGTCTTGCGCGTCGAGGAGCTCATCGGTGCCCGGGTGTCCGCGATCGGCGTCGGTCCCGGCCGCGACGCCATCATCGTCCGCCACGACCTGCTCGGCGAGGACTGACCCACGACGGATGCCGCTCGCCTGGGGCACGGCATACGGGTGAGTCCGCGCACGTGAGCACAGCGCAAGGGGCCGGGTCACGTGGACCCGGCCCCTTGGCGTTCCGCTGGATCAGCGGGTGGTGTGCTTCTCGCGACGCCGGGTCAGGACGACCAGCACGCCACCCAGGAGGATGGCCAGCAGACCGAAGAGCACGAGCGGGCCGGACTCGCTACCGGTGGCCGGCAGCACGGTCTTGGACGCCTTCACCGTGACGATGTTGGAGGTCACCCTCGTCGTCGTCTCGGTCGACATGGCGGCGCCGACGTTGTCGCCCTGCCATGAGTAGGTCGTGCCGGGCGCAACCTCGGGGGCCGCGTCGACGTTGACGTCGAAGACGAGGAAGACGGACGTGCCCGGCAGCATCTCTGCGACGACCATGGTCACCGTGCGTGTCGCCGCGTCGTAGGTGGCCGTGCAGGACGCGACCTCCTCAAGGCAGGTTGCGCTGCCATCGACGTAGGTGACGCCAACGGGCAACGTATCCGTGACCGTGACGTTGGCCTGCGGAGCGTTGCCGGTCGCGGTGACCTCGAGCAGGTAGGACACGCTGTCACCGAAGTCGACCGTGCCGTCGGTCAGCGCCAAGCCCTCGCCGGCGGCTTCGTATGCCGCCTTGGTGAGAGTCAGCCCGTAGACCTTCTTGATGTTGACGAAGACTCCGGCGTCGGCCGGATCGGCTGAGGCAGCGACCGTGACCTCGTGGACCGTCTCGTCGATGAGGTAACCGTCCGGAGCGGAGATCTCGGTGAGGGTGTAGTCACCGAAGATCAAGTCGGCGACGTGGAAGTAGCCGGGACGCTCGTCCTCGTCCCACCCCTCGTAGCCCGGCTGACCGGTGTAGTCCTCGACGGTGAAGCAGTAGCCCTCGGCGATGTTCTCGCAGATCTCGAAGGTGGCGCCGCCAAGGATCGCTCCCGCGTCGTCCTTCTTGACCCACGTCATCCGGCCGTTTTGGTAGTTCTCGATGGCTCCGAAGTCGAAGACCTCCTGGCCTGAGCTGATGGTCAGGGTGATCGGGTCCGCGATGATGAGATACCCGACCGGGGGGTCCCGCTCAATGAGCGTCCAGTCGCCGGGGGCGAGACCGAGGACGGCGAATGCACCCGCCGCTGGGTCGACGTCCGGGCCCGCACATTCTTCGGCCGACGCGGCAACGCAGTCGGTGACGATGATGAACTGGCCGTCGGGGCCGTAGAGCTCCCACGACGAACCCGCCAGCAGGAGTTCGTGGTCGAACTCGTCCACCTTCTGCCAGGTCGCCACGACAAGCTTGTTGGTGATCGCGCCCTCGGTTACCTGGATAGTCCCCTGGACCGACGGGTCAACCGTGAAGGGGTGCTCGGTCGGGTCGAGGTAGTAGCCAGCCGGGACCGCCGTCTCGACGAGCGTGTAGCTCCCGGCGGACAGGTAGTAGACGAGGAACGCGCCCGCGAGCGGGTCCATGTCCCGGCCGGCGCACGGCGCTGCCACACAGTCGTCAACGGTGATCGAGGCTCCCTCGGCGGGCACGATCGACCAGGAGGTGCCGCCCAACGGGTTGCCGTCCGGGCCGACCTTCGTCCAAGAGACCGACGTGGGGACGTTGGCGATACCGGGGGTGAACGTGGTGGCCCGGTTGGACTCGATGCTCACCACATAGGTGGTCGTGTTGATGCGGTAGCCGGCGGGCGCGCCGACTTCAGTCATGCTGTAGTCACCCTGCAGCAGCCCCAGGACGAGGAACTCACCCGGGTCCGGGTCCATGTCGGGACCAGCACAAGGCGCGGTTACGCAATCGGCCACGGTGAGGTCGGTCGACGGCCCGACCAGCTTCCAGGTCGTGCCCCCAAGGGCGGCGCCGGTGTGGGAGTCGATCTTGGTCCAAGCGAGCGACGGCGGGTCGTCATTGGTGATCGTGCAGTTCGCGCTACCGAAGTCGGGGATCGTGACAGAGCTGACTCCGACCAGTGGGCTGCCGACCGTGCCGTCGGCCGCCGTGACCACGCAGGTCCACGAGGACGCGATGTACCCCGTCGGTCCGCCGGACTCGGAGAGGGTGTAGGTCCCGGCCGCCACGAGGGAGCTGAGACCGGTCGTGGTGGTGGTCGGGTCTGGGTCGGTGCCGGTCAGCGCCACGGTGGCCCCGAGCGTCGCCGTGAGCGTGAACTCGGTGCCCTTGGCCGTTCCGCCGCTGTCGTTGATCACGGACTTGTTCAGCGTCAGTGACGTCGCCTGGTTGACCAGGGTGCAATGAGCCGGGATGGCCCCGGGGATCGTGGCTGCGGCGATCGGGAAGAACGCACCCTCCTGGGCCACGCCGTCAACGACGAGGTCGAAGGTCACCGGTGCTCCGACGATGGGGTCGTAGGTCCTACAGGACAGGTCCCAGAGCCGAACCCCGGTCGGAAGGTTGGCGGTCAACTCCTCGATGACGTAGTCCGGCTCTGCCACCACGTTGATGTAGGTCTGCGTCTCGCCGGCATGAATCGCGGCGTCGATCTGCATGACGCCGGTCGCATCGTTGGCTGCACCAGTCGTATAGGTCGGCGTGACCGTTGCGCCCGTGCTGCTCGTGACCGTCAGAGGGTTAGTGCCGGTGGTGTGCCCGATCGAGTGCGAGTCGACCTGGGTGACGCTGTAGTCGAACGTCGTCGTGGACGGCACAGCGCCAACGGTCTGCTTGGTCACGAGGAGTTGCTGGCAGGTGTTCAGGGTGAGTGGCGCCGGCTGCACGACATCGGCGAGCCCGGCCTCGGAGTTGGCGTTGCCGTTGCGGCTCAAGGCCCAGCCCGTCGTCAAGCTGTCACAACTCGCCTCGGGCAGGAGACCCGACTCGGTGAGGTCTACGGCCAACTCTCCGAACGTACCGTTGTTCGCGGTGGCGCCGGCTGGAACCAAACTGGTCTTGCCGAATGCCGCTTCGTACACCAGCGTGGCACCCGGCTGCCAGGCGCTCCCATCCCACGTGTAGAGGAGCACCTCGATGAGTCCCGAGCTGGGATCGAAGTGGTAGTTGACGAGGTGCTTGCGTCCCGTCGCGTCGTTGAGCATGAGGTAGAGCTGCGCCTGCCCGGTTGCTTCGTAGGCGCGGTCCCAGCCCATGTAGAGGATCGTGTGGTACTGACCGCTGACGTTCACGACCTCGTAGGCCACCGCCGCACGGCAGAGGTCGTCGTTCTTGTCTGGCCCACCGTCGACGATCGGCCACAAGAGGTCATTGAGTTGAGTCCCCGGCTTGAATCGCGTGTCGGGCGTGGTCACTGTCCCGCCAGTGCATGCATCCAGGGCGTGGGTCTCGGCGATGATCCCGGACGAGGTCGGTGTCCCTGCTGGATACGGGCCATAGGTGGTCGCGTTGTTGCCGAGCACCCCCTCCCAATCCCACACCCCGGCGTCGTCGCCATCGATCTCGAAGTTGGTCGTGACCGATGCGACGGTCGCAGCGGAGACCTGTGGGGTGGTGACCGCGATGAATGCCAGAGGGATCACGAGCGAAGCGCCCGCGATCATCCCGAGGCGCTGGCGGAAGGATCCACGAGAGGACAGGGCGGAGGCAGTCATGACGAACCCGTTCGCGTCGTCGGTTCAGGCGAGGGAGGCATCGCCCGATGGCCAGCCAGAGACCCCCGCCACTGGCTAGCACCGATAAAGCTACGGCCGACCGAGTGAGCCGTCAGGGGATCCCGGGAAATCCCCGGCGCCCGTTACCACAGCGTGATCAGAACCTCGTCCGAATGGGTGAGACAAATCGCCCACCAAGCCCACTGCTTGTCACCCGTCGTGAAACGCAGCGCCCGCCCACCAGGCAATGACGCTCACCGCATCACTGGGAGCGCAACACCGACATCCGATGCGCCGCTCTGGTCAAAACGACATAAAGAGTGCGTATGCCGCCAGGAGACTCCCGCACGATCTCGTCGGGATCGACGACGACCGTCGCGTCCCACTCCAGACCCTTGGTCGACAACGGGTCCAACACGCGCACTCGCCCCTGGGCCGAGCCGTCCAGCCCGGCGAGTGCTGCGGCATACCGGCGGGGGGTGATGACCGCGATGGTGCCGTCGACATCCTCCCCGAGTCGCGCCACCTCGGCTGCGACCGCGTCCACCGCCAACTCCCCGAGACTTCCCTCACGCGGCGGTATGCCGGTCTCCCGCACCGCCTCGGGGATGTCCGCGTCGGGCACCTCGGTGCGCACGACCGCCGCAGCGTAGTCGAAGATCTCGCGGGCGTTGCGGTAGTTCGTGCCCATGTGGAACAGCCGGTGTTCCTGCCCGCCCCACGCGTCGGCTCGCGCGGTCAACGACTCCGCCGGGTCGGGCCACGCGCTCTGCGCAGCGTCGCCGACGACGGTCCAGGAGGCATGACGCCCCCGCCGCCCGAGCATTCGCCACTGCATCGGCGACAGATCCTGCGCCTCGTCGACCAGGACGTGCGCGTAGTCCGGCGTCCGCTCGATCCGCCCGGCCAGGAGCCGCTCCCGCGGGTCATGGGGGGTGGTCTCGTATGCCGGCTCCACGAGCTCCGGTCGCAGCGCACCTCCCGTGGCCCCTTCGAGGAGCTCGTCGAGGTTCTCGATCTCATAGAACCCGCGCTCCTCGGCCGGCTGCTCCTGCACCGGCCCCAATCGCACGGACAACTCGTCGACGAGGGCGACATCGGCGATCGACCACGTTCCGGTCTCCAACGCCGTCAGCAGCGACCTGTGCACTGCATCGGTCTCCTCGCGGCTGAGCAGGCCAGCGGCGCAGACGTCCAGCCGCTCGCGGTCGGCCAGCCAGAGCAGCACCTCCCGCGGGTCCACCTGCGGCCACCACGCCGCCAGGAACGCCTCGACGTCAAGGTGGTCGGCGAACCGCCCGAGGAACTCCTCACGTTCGGGATGCCCCACGGAGCGCAGCGCCGTCTCGGCCAGGGTGTTTCGCGCTGCATCGACGGCGAGGTTGTGTGGGTGTTGTCGAAGCACGTGGGCCCGGACCCGTTGCAGGACAGCGGAATCCAGGCGCACGGCATACCCGGCGACAAAGGTGCGCAGCTCGGTGGGGACGCCGTCGGGCAGCCCACGCGCCGCGCGCGCGAGCACCTCACGCATCCGCAGCGAACCCTTGACCGCTGCTGCCGCTGGGTCGTCGTGCCGGTCGGTCGACATGGCGTCGACGACGTCGCCGAGCGCGCGCAGCGCGACGCTGTCCTCACCGAGCGAGGGCAGCACCCGCTCGATGTATGCCG
>WBZS01001009.1_pt1 | contig 25880 bp, 24 predicted proteins | sample 5204201 | NCBI WGS metagenome assembly WBZS01 (sample SAMN12344357, study PRJNA552823) | activated sludge metagenome | biome: Activated sludge suspended growth; feature: Nitrification reactor; material: Wastewater; isolation source: activated sludge from nitrification reactor of wastewater... | reverse complement strand
ATCTGAGCGCCTACTTGCCGCAGCATCCTTCGCCACCACAAGTCGTTACCTCGTGGTGTGGCAAGGAAGCGACCGAGGCGTACAACACCAAGACCAAAGGGCGCCCGCATTCCCCTTACGCCGATGATTTGCTAGCGAAGTACCGAATTGGAATGCTGGCCTCGGCCAACTGATCGATCACCGCTCCGGTAAGCTCAGGTTGGCAATGGTCAGACAGCGGTTTTCGTATCGCCTGCTCTTCGGCGGATTCGGGAAGCATTGACCGTCAGCTTGATCGGGCTCATCTCATCCCCCCATCCAGTCCGAACGCAGATCCTCAAGTCCCCGTAGTATGCGGCACGCTCGGACCCTCGCGAACTATCCCGCGGTTTCCTCGATCGAAGGCCGCTTCACCGCCAACTGCGGACGCTGGCACCGAACTTGCCCTTGTCATCGCGTGGTTCAAAGCGGCCCTTCAAAAGTTCATGGTTTTGGGGGCTCCAATGACGGCTCATGGCCGGTTGGGTGAGGTCGCCAACGGCCGCTTCGGAGAATTCCAGTTCGCTGAACCTGGGTTTAGCGGACTGGCCGCTATCGGGAAACCGCTACTTCCGCTGTGGGTCGTTAGTTGCCATAGGCATACTCGGAAAGCTGCCGGTCGGGTTGGTTAGCGTACGAGCGTCAGGTAACCGACGCTCTGCGGCCATTGATTCGCTGGGTGCCCAACGGCCGCTCAGGCCGACGAGCGGACCGACGAGCCAAAGGACCGAGCGGCAGGAATCTGATGAGTTACCTGCCGTTCGCCCAGGCGTTCGGTATCGAAACGTCAACGACGTAGATCCGCGGGCAGTCGGGCTGGGACCACGGTTGATGACGCGGTCATCGTGGTTCTGATAACAGAAATTTTCAGCACAACGAGCGAAATCCAGCTGTCTTTGTCTTCCACAGTGTGGGTCGCGAATTCGCCGGAGGCTCCGCGCGTTCATCGCTCGATGGCCGGCGATACACCCGCGCAATGCGCCGGAGCGCCCTCCCCCGCTCCTGCTTCGCTTGATCACTACGCCTGGCGGTCGCATTGTCGCGGTCTGTTCCAGACCCCGATCGCCGCTTGAACATCAATTCGCCACCCACAGGGTCAGTGGCTCATGTGCGAAAGCGCGCCACCTGGCTATCCATCTGGGCGGCCAGTTCCTGCAGGCGACCGACAGAGTGCGCCGTCGTGTGTGCGGTCGTGGAGTTCGCCTCGGCCTTGCTGACGATGGCTTCGACACGCTTTGCGATGTCCTGACTGGCCGAACTCTGCTCCCGCAGGGCACTGCCTATATCTGCGACGCGCTCGACCATCGACTGTGCGCCGGTGACAATTCGCCGCGTCGCCTCGCCAACCTGCGCCGCCAATGCCACGCCGCTGCGAACCGCCAGCACCGCCCGCTCCATTCCGGCAACGGAATCGCTGGCGTCCGCCTGAATGCGGCCGATGGTGGCCGCGATTTCCCCGGTCGATTGCGCCGTGCGTTCGGCCAGCTTGCGCACTTCGTCGGCCACGACCGCAAAGCCGCGGCCTTGCTCGCCGGCACGCGCGGCTTCGATTGCGGCATTTAGCGCCAGCAGATTCGTCTGGTCGGCAATTTCCTTGATGGTTCCGACGACCGTGGAGATCTTGTCGGTCTGGTTGCCAAGTCGGGTGATCGTTTCGGAGGCACCGTCGACTGCTTTCGAAATCGCCTCGATCTCGGCAACCGTGCGGTCGATAACATGTCCGCTCTCGTGCGATACGTCGCTTGCTTCGTTCGAGAGCACACGAACCTGCTCCGCGTTGTCGGACATGTGGCTGATCGAGACCGCCATTTCTTCCACGGCGGCGGCCACGGACGAGGCATTGTCCGACTGGTTCTGGGAGGCCTGTGCGACACTGTTTGCACCACTGACCAGCCCTTGAGTCGCCTGCTTGACCTCGCTGGCACTGTCCGAGACCGTCCTGATCATCTGCGCCAAGCTGCCGCGCATCGCTTCGATGGTCCGCAGCAGCGCCGCGATTTCATCGTCGCCCCTGGCCGGGATGGCCTCGGTCAGATCGCCCGCAGCAATGCGCGAGGCACCGCGACTGGCACCGCCGAGCGCGGCCAGGATCTTGCGCGCCACCAGCGTGCTGATCGCGATGCCCGCAATGACGGCAAACACCAGTGTAACCCCGGTCAGCGCAAGCGATCGCTCGTACGAGGCCACGGCGTCGGCGTAGCTCGCCTGACTCGCCTCGCGGCCGATGCGAATCAGCGTGGCGAAGCGCGAGTGAAGACTGCGAAAGTTCTCCTCCGCCGTCTGCATGGACGACAGACCGACATTGACGTCGACGGTGGCCATGTCGATGGCTTCGACGACGACCTTGCGGTACTTGGTCAGGTCGGCGCGCGCCGCCGTCAGCGCCTCTCGGTCACCGTCAGTGCTTGCTGCGGCCAGGGTCTTGTCGAGATCTCGTCCGATGACGTCGATCTCTCCGGTAATCGCATCAGTGGCAGACTTGATTTTGGCGGCGTCGTAATTGCCGATCCAAGTCAGGAGGCGATATGCCGACGCATTGACGTCGGCGAGCTTCAGCGCATTGTGGTTGGTTTCGTCGAATTCCGCGAAGCGATGCAGGTGGATTTCGTCCAGTGCGAGGCGCTCGGTGCGCAAGCCGTGCAGCGCGGTCGCGCCGAGCACGATCATGAACAGGACCATCGCGCCCGGTGCCATTAGCAGCTTGTGCCGCAAACGCATGGGTGTTCCTCCTGATCAGGTGTCGATGCGGGCATTGCCGATCATGCCCGCGAAAGTGCCTAAGTGCGCTTGTAGATCCCTGAGCAGACAGCGGTCTCGTCGACCTTCTCGCAGTACATCTGCTTGGGCAGGACTTTCTTCGTCACCGGATCCGTGAACTTGTAGTCCTGCCAGAACTTGCCTTTGCTCTTGGCAAGATCGACGCGCTCGCGCACGAAGGGCTTGCCGTCCGGATCCTTCATGTCGATCAAGTCCTTGCCGACCATCTTCGGGTTCTGGCCGTGCGCCATAACCTTACCGTCCAAGGCGTAGACGACGACATACAGATCCCGGTCCTTCCAGTCCTTGCCGTTGGTGAACTCCTCATATGCCTTCTGGGCGCCTGCCGCCTTGATGTGCTTCACGGCCTTGCCGACTATTGCTTCGGCATCGCGCGCCACGGCGAACTCATCGGCGGCATGCGACGCCGAAGCAAAGGTCAGTAAGACACTGAAACAAAGACGCGCTTTCATGCAGATTCCTCCTGTAAGTTGGCTCGATCCGGGCACGCATCGAGTATTACAGGCACTAACGTCCTTTGCCCGTCCGGCTTTAGGGGGTGAGGGAGGATTTCTGGTGTGGGTGGCGAGCTACCTCGCCAGTTGTTGCGGCACCAACGCGGACTGCATTTCAGCCAGGAGGGACCGGCCTACCGCAAGGGTCAGACCCAGCTTGGAGAGATCCTTGTCACGCCGATCGACCGTCTGAGTATTTGGTGTCCCTGTCGAGGATGAGATAACGCGTGCCGCGAAGGAATCCATCATCGATGTCTGTGAGATTGCGTGCGATCTGCATCATCCAGGGTGTGCCCGGATTCGGGGTGATGCCTGCGATGTGCACAGAGCGTGTTTCAAGGTCGATGAAGAAAAGAACGTAGTGCGTGACCAGTCCCCGCAGAGTCGACACACTGGCGATTCTGTTTTTTTGAACAATACGGGCTCAAAACACGGTGTCGTAACTCACCGACAGCAGCTTAGAACTGCCGAAGAAGTTAGGCGCGAAGTTCGGTTTTGACCGGTCGCGCCAGGAGTCGTATTGCACCTTTATGGCGCTGGAGGTGGTGACGTCCCAGCGCAGCAGGGCGGAGATGTTGCTGTGCCCTTCGATGTCGTCGGGGCCGGAGTTCGGGTTTTCATGAAGCAACTGCCGGAAGTTTGAATACGTGATCATGGGCAGGAACTTGCCGATCCTGTAGCCGACGCCGAAGGACTGCGCAGCGTCCTTCTCGAACAGGTTCATGCGATCGATGAAGAGCAACTCGGAGCGCACCACCCACTGCTCGTAGTCGGCGGCGATAGAGAAGCCGTAGATTTGCTGTTTGGCCTTGGGCGCGAATTCGGCTTCCCCCGGGAACTTGTTCTGGATCTTGGACTGAATGTAGACTGCGCGAGCGTCGAGCCAGTCGCGGTTGAGGCTCAGTTCTGCCCCGACAATCGCCGACCATTTCGAATCGGTACGAGAATCCCTGCCGTTGTAGAGCTTCCAGTAGTCGTTGTCCTTCTTCGTTTCGCTGCCGCCGAACACGTTCAAGGCAGCCGACCACGAGCCCCACTGGTCGCGATATAGGAGGTTCGCGCCGTTGTAGTTGGTGATTTCCCAGCCGTAGGTCTGCGGCGGTAGCCTGACCCAGGGGAAGGACAGGCCGACGTCCTGCGATTCGGAGTAGTAGAACAGCGGCAGGCGTTTGCGGCCGAGCTGCAACGTGAGGAGGTCGTTGGGCTTATAGCTGGCGTAGATCCATTCCAGATTGACGTTGCCGTCCCGCGCCCCGCGCGCTACCACCTGGCCGGTGACGGACAAGACCTTGCCGAAAGTGACGTTGCCCTGCAGCCCCAGCTTGGAGTCCGGCTTGAAGCGGGTGCCGTCGCGCTCGTACACTGCGGCGGTCGCGAAATCCGCGATGTAGCACGGGCAGTCGTAGCCGCTGATCGGGTTCCGCTGCGTGCCGCTCAGCACGTGGCCAGCGACCAGGGACAGGAAGCCCGAGCCGGAGAACTGGACGAACCGTGGCGCTTCCTCGGCCGCGGCGGTGGGGGCGACGGCGGCCGACCCGACAAGCGTCAAAGCCAGCATGATCTTTCTCGTATTCACACAACCTCCGTGATTCTTGGTAGATGGCTGAAGAAGGGTCGCGTAGCGCCGCGCCTACGGCAGCGAGAACAACACCTTGACGTTGCCATCGACCGCAGACTTCTCGATGTAGCCGACGAGTTGCGGATCACCCGCAAGCATCTTTTTGATTTCGGCGCTGTTCTGCCCCTCCTTCGGCGGCGTGCCCTTGCCGGTGAAGGCCAGCTTTGACCAGTGTGCCTTGGCCTGCGCTGCCGACTTGCCGACCACCTTGGAATAGAACTCCTCACGCAGGGGGTTGGATTCGGGCTGATCAGTCGGAACCATCGCGGCGCCGCCGCGGCCCAGGAAGATGTCGGCGACCTGGTCCTTGGTAAGGCTCGCAGCCGAACTCTTGGCACCGGCCACGACCGCGACCGCGACCTCCGCATGTAGCCCGACCGGACTGAGCAAAAGCAGAAACGGGATCGTCCAGCGCGTGACGTTTCGATTGCGCAGGATGTGCATGAATGGTCTCCCTTGGGTTTCCATGGAACTCAATTCGTGGGTTATTGAATCTTGAAACGCTGCACCGCAGCGACCAGGTGGGTCGCCATCTGGTCCATGCTTTGGGCGGAAGTCGCGATCGTTTGTACCGAGCCAGTGCTTTCGGCAACCATGCCGACGATGTTGTCCATGCGGATGCGAATCTCGCGTAGTTTCCGATTGCCGTCCTGCAGCGATTCGGTGATCCTGCCCACGGCGGTATTCGCATCCTGGGCGCCACTGCGTATGCTTCCCATGGTCGTGGACGCCGCCCGCATCCCCATTACGCCACTGTCCACCTGATCGCGCACACCTAGCATTCGGGCGGCGCTCTCGGCCACGCCGGCCCGTATGGCCCGGATCGTAGAGGTGATCTTGTCGGTGGAGGCAGCGGTGCTTTCCGCCAGGCGCCGGACCTCGTCGGCCACCACGGCGAAGCCGCGGCCGTGCTCGCCGGCCCGCGCGGCTTCGATCGCGGCGTTCAGCGCCAGTAGGTTGGTCTGGTCGGCGATCGTCTTGATGACGTCCGCGATGTTGGAGATCTCGTTCGATTGCTCACCAAGCTTCTGCAGCTGGTCGGAGGACTCGCGCACCGAACTCGAAATGCGCTCCATCTCTGTGGCGGCAGCGTCGACCACGGACTCGCCCTGGCTGGACAAGGCGCCGGCCTGGTCAGACAGACCCCTAGCTGTTTGCGCCGATTCGCTGATGTGCACGAGGCGGCCAGTGATTTCCTCGACTGCGGCGGCAGTGGCTGTCGCGGCTGCGCCCTTTTCGGCATCGCTGTGAGCTACCTGGCTGGCATCGCGTGCCAAGTCGCGCGAACTTTGCGAAAGCTCGTCGGCGCTTTCTCGCACGTGGCCGATCAGGCTGCGCAACTGGGCCTGCATCTGGGACAGCGAAGCGAGCAGGCTGGTCTGGTCGCCCGGGCGTAGTGGCACCGGCATTGACAGATCCCCCTCGGCGATGCGGCGCGTGACGCCGACTGCGGCAGCGGGCTCGCCACCCATTTCGCGCAGGATGTGCGTCGTGATCGCCAGCGCCAGCGCCAGCAGGGCGACGATCGCTGCGGCGCCGACGCTAACCATGATCGTTTGGGCCAAGGTCGTGGTGTGTTCCGCGCGCTGCGTCTCGTCCTGGACATGCTTGGCGTTAAGGGCCAGAACCTCGTCCAGCAGTTGCTCGCTGGACTGATAGTACTTGCGCTGCTCCGCCCCGAGCATAAAGTACTTCTGGAACAGCTCGGCCTGCATTGCCGCGTCCTTGTTGGCGGCCAAGGCCAAGATCAGCTCGATGATGTCGTGGTCTATCTTCTTCCAGCGATCCCACTCGAGGCCGAACTTGCTCCAAAGCTGGGCCTCTTCGGCGGACTTGGGGATCGACTCGTAGCGCTGCCACACGTCGCCGATTTGCGCCCAGGCGCGCTGCTTGTCGCGCGCGATCGTCGCGAACTGATCCTGGGATTCCGTGTCGCGCTCCCACAGGCCGGCTTCGTAGGTGCTGGCCTTGAGAGCGATCTGGGACTGCCTTAGCGCCTGCAAGGCCAACACCGAAGGTAGGCGATCGCGGCCGATCTCCCGTACGCCCTCGATGCCACTGCGTATGCCCAGCACGCCGGTGAGGACTGCCGCAGTCAAGGCCATCATTCCGAGGCCGGAAAGCAGCAGAAGCTTGAGTTTTAGGCTCGCTCTGGAGAGCATTTTCTTGTATCGGATCAGGTGCGTGTGGCAGTTGGCACGGCTTTGATGCCAGCGTTCGCCGCTGCTTTCCCAAGTACGGCTGCGCCGTTCCTTTCTTTAGGCATGTCAAGATCAAGCGGCGATTTTCTGCTGTTGCGACGCATCGTCGGGTAGCGGAACCCCGTCCTTGAAGACTGTGCCTTTAAGCAACTCGGCGATGCGGTCTGCGCCTTGAATGCGGCGCCAGGATTTCTGCGCTTCCTGCACCAGCTTGAAAGCCAGGCCCAGGAAGGTTGCGCGCGAGAGGCAGTTCTTCGTCTGGGTGCTGCGCTGGCGTACGGTGGCGAAAGTCGACTCGACCGGATTGCTGGTCCTCAGATGAATCCAGTGCTCGGCCGGGAAGTCGTAGAAGGCAAGCAAGGCGTCGCGATCGCGCGTGAGCTTCTCGGTTGCCTTCGGATATCTGGCTCCGTAAGTCTTCAAGAAAATCTCAAAGGCACCGATGGCCTGGGCCCGCGTCGGTGCCATCCAGATCTCGTGGAGGCCAGCCTTGGCTTTCGCATGCAAGCTTTTGGGCAGAGCGTTGAGAACATTGGCCGTCTTGTGCACCCAGCAGCGCTGATGGCGCGTCTCGGGATAGATCTGCTCCAGCGCCGCCCAGAAGCCCAGCGCCCCGTCGCCCACTGCGAGCAACGGGCGATCGCCGTCGCAACGAAAGCTAGGCGAAGATCTCGGCCACCGCCAGCCGCACCGTCGGAAGCGCCTGCGGCGATACCGTCCCCGCGATCGAAACCTCGACCTTCTTCGAATACCCCTCGGCTGTGGGCTCGCGATACACCTCGATGCACCGCGACTGCAGATTCACGATCCAGCTCTCCGCTATTGCGGCCTTGGCGTAGAGCATGAGCTTCGTGGTGCGATCGAAGGTCAATGTGGTATCGGCCACTTCTAGCATCAGCAAGACGTCCTGCGGACCGGGCACAGCAGAGGCGGCCTCCCCCGCACGGGGTTTGAGAATCGCCAGGTCAGGCTGCGGCTCAGAATGGGGCGGCAGCCGCACCGGGTTCTGAACCGAGACGACGCCAAGATCCCCTATCGCGAGCACGAACAACCGGGTGAGGCGATTGACCACCGCCATGTGCGGACCACCAATTGGCGCCATCTCGATCAACTCCCCTTCCAGCAGTTCCACGCGGCTGTCCTCGGACAAGATGCCCACCTCACCGAGCCTGTGGTAATCCTCGACCGACAGCTTGTGCCGCGTCGGGGTAAACACCGCGCTCATGGTTTGATCCTCCTGTCTGTTGCGTCGAAGCCTGGCACCTCTCGGTGCTGGCTCTTTGCGCCGATCGGCCGGCTGTCGGTGTACCTTCAATCTGTCACTTTTGAACCTTCATTCTGTCACTCGAACTTGGCCGGCGTTTGAGCAACATCCCGATTTGGCACGCTTTTCTTAGCGGTGGTAATTCTTGCTCCCCATGTCGAGATACGGCGCCCACCACGACTCTTGATACTTTCAATTGCCACTATGTTGGATTTGATACCTTCAAGGTGTCACCATGTTCGACGTGAACTTCCAAAAAGCTAGAGAGGAAACAGGCAGATGACACAATGAAGGTGCTAGTGGTGACGAATGAAAGTTCAAAAGTGACAGATTGAAGGTACACCGACATCGGCCCTATTGCCATTTATTCCGAACTTCGAAATCTTTCTTGGCCGGCATCCACGCCCGGGTCGGCTTATGATGGAATTCGGCACGTTGTTGCCGACGTTGTCGCTGATCTCGAGAAGCGAAAGCAACGCAGTTGCCCATGGTGGCTATAACGCCGCCACCGCAATCCTTACGCCACCTGGCGCCACGACAAAATCGGTGATGAGATCTTGCTTGCTGTAGCCATTGCCGCCAGGCTCCTTGAGCACCTCAACGCTGCGCGCGTTGACGTCAACAACCCAGATCTCAGGAATGCCGGCCGCGGCATACAGATCCGCCTTGTCGCCACGATCGAAGGCCAGTGTGGTGTCCGAGACTTCGATCAGAAGCTGGACGTCTTGCGGGCCCGGAAGCCGGTTTACGTAGTTCGTGCGATCCCCCTTGAGGACCATTAGATCAGGTTGCAGCTCGGAGATGCCGGAGAGTCTCACCGGGTTCTGAATTGAGACCACGCCGCACTTAGCTTCGATCAGCAAGCGAGCCAGTTCATTCACCACGCTTGCGTGGCGGCTGCCGATCGGCGCCATTTCGATGAGTTCTCCCTGAACGAGTTCGATGCGTGCGCCGGGCGCAATGAGGCCCGTGTCGCCCATCTTGTGGAAGAGGTCGGCGGTGATTGGATAGCGTGAACGTTCTGCGGTGGCGCTCATGGCTCAATGATAACGCCGCTCAGGCGGCAACTATAGAGTTCTCAGCCGGTTCGTCATCGGTCGTGCGTCCTGTGGGCGGCGAATTCGTGGTATCGGGGAATTCGCCTGCGGGAGGCGACGTCGTGAATTTTGCGCGGGTTCGCGTTTCCGAGCACCGCGGATCCTGGGCTGACCCGGCGCCACTCATTCCTTCGTCTTCAACTGCCCGTCGTTGGCCGCAATGAACGCCCGGATGTCTTCCGCCATTCCCAGGAGCTTGAGCCACTGCTCCTTGTAAAGCGTCACCGGAAAACGTCCCATCCCATAGATCGACAGCGCGCCCTTCTCGCTGACCTTCATGGTAATGCCGGTGGACGCCCCCTTCTTGAGCGCCGCGTTCTCGCTTCGCAGCCGCTCCAGCTCAGCCTTCAGATCTTCGTCCGTCATTGTTTACTCCCTTCATCTTGGAATCAGCCGAATGGCTGCGGTACGCCGCTACGCTGAGTTACGCTCAGTTGCGTCGTGTCGCCCCGGGCATCAACCGATTCACCCGACCCTGGCGCAACCGCTACGGGGTCCGCTACGGTGCCCATTCGCCGTTCGGCCGCCTGCGCCCAGAACGCGCCCATCTTCTTGAGCCGCTCCTTCTTCTCGGTCGTCACATAGATCGTCGTGGTGGCAAGTGACGCATGCCCGAGGTTTTGCTGCGCCACCTGGATCGGCGTGCCGTTGGCGATCGAATGACTTGCGTGAGTGTGGCGCATCCAGTGGGTACTCGCCTGCGCGAACCGCTCGGCCCCGCGCGCCTCATTCTGCTCGGCCAGGATTTTCCCGCACTCGGCAAAGAACGCCTTGATCTGATCGTAGAGCGTCGAGGCGGCGATGCCGTCCCGGGGGTCGATGACGAGCTCGGCGCGCCGCGGTCGCCGGGGCGCGTCTTTCGCCTCGAGGTCGTCGGGAACCTTGCCCAGCAAATAGGCGTCCCGGTTGTCGCCCTCCTCGAGGTCGCTATCGAGGCCCCGGCTCTCGAAATACGCCGACAATTCGCTCGTCACCTCGTAGGGCACCGGCACCTCGCGCAGCTTGTTGCCCTTGCCCACCACGGAAAGAAACCACCCATCCACGGTCTCCTCATCCGCCTCATCCGCCGCAAAACTCACCCAGGTCAGATCGCCCGCCCTGGCCGCCACCACTTCGGACAGGCGCAGTCCGGTCGCATAGAGCAGGTGCAGCGCGACCTTCAACCGATCGCTCATCGGGTTCTTGGGCAAGGCGGCCAAGCGCCGCTCAATGAACAGCCACTGCGCGCCGGTGAAGCTGCGCCCGGCATCGATCCGCGGGGCGGCGGCATTGGGCATCGAGACACCGCGCCACGGATTGCCGATCAGATAGTTGCGGTCAACCAGGAAGGTGGTCAGATTGGTCAGAATCGTGATCGCCTGGCGCTGGGCGGAGGCCGACAGCGGCCCTTCGAACGGACGCCACAACGGCGACCAGCGCTCGCGGGCGCGCGGGCCGCACCATGTCGTGCGCGGTTGCGGATCGGCCAGAAAGCGCCGGTAGGCTTCGCAGTCCTCGTGGGTCAGGGAAGACAGGGGCTTGCCGCGTTCCAGGGTGGCCCACAGGATCAGCCGCTCGGCTTCCTTGCGGTAGGCACGCTGGGTATGCGAGAGATCCTTGAGCCAGTCGAGATTCTCTGCGCTTTCCGTAACCGGTGCCCCGCGTTCGCCACCCGCCCCGCCCTGCCCGCTCGAGGTCAGCGCGGTCCGGGATTCCGCGGTCTTGGCGGTCTTGGCGTCCTTGGCCTCCCGCCGGTGGGCGTGTTTCGCCGCGACCTGCGCCGGGGTCAGGCCGTTCTTGGCGCGCAGCCAGGCCAGCACCGCGGCGTAGTCGTTGTCGGCCGCCATCAGGCAGTCGGCCTGCGGGCGGCGAAACGCGCCGTCGCGGCCATCGAGCGCGGCGGCGGGCCGGTACTTTTCCAGGGGACGAATGGCGGCGGCCGGGGCGACCACGGCATCGAGTTCGCCGCGCGCCAGGGCGCTGCGCGGTCGATCGACGTGGCGCCCGACCGTCATGCCGATCGAGCCGGCGTGAAAGGCCAGCCAATCGAGGATGCGCTCGGCCTTGGCCCGCCCGATCGCCTTGATCGATCCGCTCCAGCGGTAGCCGACACCGTTGATGCGTTCGATGAGCTGGGCCAGGGTCATGATGCCGGCTGTTTCCAGGCGGTCGGCCAGGGTCGGGTTGAGCCACGACGCGACGGCATCCCCGGCGAGTGGGGGCTGGGCGACGAGTTCTTCGAGCCAGCGCAGCGATTCGAGTTGTTTGGCGATCAGACGGGCGCGCCGGCGCGCCTGCGCGTCGGGCGTACCGTAGGCGTCTTGATAGGCTTCGAGCTGATCGGATTGCGAGAAGTCGGCGAGACCGCGTTCGGCGGCGAACTCTTCCAGGCTGGGCTGCGCGGGGGCGGGTCCGCCGAGGCTGGTCAGATCGATCTGCACCAGGCGGGCCAGCCCGTGGCGATGTTCGCGCCGCGCGGCGGCGGCGAATTCGTCGCGGATCCAGGCAATCGTCGTGCGCACCGCGCGCAGGTCGCTGTGTTCGCCTTCGATGCGCAGGTAGCGGTTCCAGCTGTCGCGGGTGTCGAGTCCCTGCACGACCGAGCGCATGAAGGCGAAGTGGCCGAGGTGCAGTTTGCGCCGGCGGGTGGGGGCGCCGGCGTCAGGTCGCGGCGCGGATTCTGGCGTCATCGGGCGCGCCGGCGCCGACTGCTCATTCATCGGTGCGCGGGCGCAGGCCCCAGAGGTCGATCACGGGGCGCACGCGCGGCTCGCCGTTGGGCACCAGCTGATACAGATCGGACTGACCCCAACGCAGTGCGTCCAGGCGGGCCAGCATGTCCTCCCCGATCGCCTCGTCCACGATGCGCAGTTCGAACAAGTCGAACGGGAAGGCTGCGCCGTCGTAGGTCGAGGCGATGAACTGTGCGATGCGGCGGGCCTGTCCTGAGTGGTGGCTCTCTGCGAGATCGAGCAAGCGGGCGAAGGCCTGCCCGCCTTGTGCGGTTGCCGCCTGTTTGCGCAACTGCATGCGCGCCAGTATGTCGCCGAACCCCTCGGGTTGGGTCATCTACGGTTCCTGTTCAGCCCAGGCATCGGGTCAGGGTTCGAACCTATCGCAGACAAAGGCCGCATCAATAACTACAGCGAACTGAGAAGGCGCGCATAGTCCGCGTGCGGGCCCACGAAGAACCAAATTACCGTGTCTCCCTTCATGACTCCCACGGCGCGCCAGTTCAAGTCGACCCGCACCGAGTAGATGGGCAGTCTGTCGTGGACCTTCTTGAACCTGAGCGACGGGTGATCCGGGTTCTCAGCCCAAAGTCGGTAGGCTGTACGGATTCGGGACTGAACGCCGGGTGAGGCGGCCGCAAACTGCCTGCGGAACGCGTCGGTCGTGGACGATGCGAAGGGCATCAGAAGGGCTGGGTCTTGCCCGACGCATGTTCGGCCAGTGCCTCGAGAGCCAGCTTTTCCAGTGCACCTTGCGATTGCGCGAAGAGCGCCGACCAGCGCTCTTCGGCGGCGATCTCTTCGAGAAGAATCGCGGCGAGCGCATCCTGGTCCTGGTCCGGGAGCGTCAATACGGCGGCAATCGCCTTTTCCAGTTGTTGCGTCATGGTGAACTTCCTCCATCGCTACCTGCTGGCTATGTTAAGCCAACGGTCTGTCGCGCGTGTCGACCTGGACCGTGGCCGCGACAGCGCGGTTTCTCGCCGAACCCCGCCAGCCTGACGTTGATTTCTCGCTCTAACAAGTCGCTATTGGGGCGGTGAGGCCGCGGCGACGGGCCAAAAAATCGTGTTTTTCTGGAACCGCCATTTTAGCACGTCCTTTGTGCCGGAAATGATAAGTGTAGTAATCATGGGGCGTGGGCGCGGTAGAAGAGCTAGAACAGCGGCTCGCACGTTCATACAAGAGAAGTTGTGTTCGGTCTGCAAGAGAAGTTGTGTTTCAGCTTTGATGGCTGTGGGCAACCGACCGAGGCATGCCGATCAGGGCTGCGAGGCATGCATCGGGATCACAGGGGCTACCAGTCCCAGGGCGGCGCTGCACGGGGCGTTGCACTCCCATCTGTCCCGAACCGCGGCGGCATCCCAACCTCCGCTGCCGCCCACGACGTTACAAGACCACTTGAACTGCCTACTTCGTTACAAGATCTCTTGCGGAATCGAGCTACGTCGGCAGTACTCTGCCCGTGTCCGCCCCCTCCTGTGCGGCGGTGTCGGAGGAGTTACAACTTCTGTTGTGTGAACGATCGGCGGGGCCGCCCAACCACCGCTGGCGCCTACCACGTTACAAGACGCCTTGAATTGCCGACTGCGTTACAAGATCTCTCGCGCAATCCCGCTACGTCGGCAGTACCCAGCCCGTGGCCGCCCCCTCGTGGGAAGCGGCATCGGAGGCGCTACAACTTCTGTTGTGTGACCGTGCATGGAGACCAAGGCGCTGCGAAGGCTCGCCGAGCCGTCCTATTCGCGCACAGGCGGCCACTGGCGGGCGGTATGAACCAACGCCAGCAGCCAGAGCGTTTCACCGTCGATCTCGTACACCAAGCGATAGCGCTCATGGGGAATCAACTCGCGGGTGCCGGGAATCTTCCCCGGCTTTCCCAGCTTGGGATGCTCGGCCAGCCGCGCGGCCGCGTCGCTGAAAAGTGCATCCATCCGGGCCGCTCCACGCGGGTTGTCGGCTGCGATGTAGTCCCATATGTCGGCGCGGTCTTGCTGCGCGCCTGGCGTCCAAATGACCCTCAAGCCTCATTGCCCACACGGGATCGCCGTGCCGCAAAGTCGGCCTCAATCTCTTCGTTCGAGCGGCCCAGACCGGCGCGCATCGAGGCCCGTCCGGCCTCGACCTTGCCGCGCAGGAACTCGTCATATTCCCGCGCCTCGCGCTGGCGCTGGACGAACTCGCGCATCAGCTCGCGCAGTACCTGCGAGGCCGGCCGGTGGGCGGCCTCGGCTTCGGCCATAAACGCGGCGCGCAGTTCGGGTTCCAGCTTCATCGTGAAAACCGCTTCTTTCGACATGGGTTGGCCTCCTAGTACTTACTCAGTATATACGTTTGCATCACAGCAAGCACCAGGATCCCCTCTGAGAAACCCATGGTTCAGGACAGGAAGGTCGCTTGGGCGCCAGGATCATGACCAGGACTGCTGGTCTTTGGGTAAATCTCCGGCCGGATCGAAGACCGCGATGCCCTCGCCCGCCGCCAGCACCTCCGTATAGAGAACGAGGTTGACGCCGCCCGGCGACAAGCGGGAGTGAAACAGGATGCCTTTGGCGCCGGCGGCAATCGCCTCATCGGCGAGCACCCAACTCGGCGGATCGACGTGCTCGCTGAACCATAGATGCCGCCAGTCACAGTCGAATGCTTGCCACCGCGGCGACTTGAACCCTTCCCGAAAATCCACGACCGGCGCGGCCGATACGCGATAGGTCACCACCGTACCTGGCGGCAAAAGCGTGGAGACTTGCTGGTATTCCTTAACCGCGGTTGCACTGTCCAGACACAGGTACAGGCCGGGGATGCCCGGACGATTGAGGCGCCCCCCATTTCTGGCAGCCCCTGCCCCGCTGGTCGGGGCCACGGCCCATTTGGGCGTGTGCATGCGATACGCAGTGCCCCGATCCAGCGCGGTCAGAATCATCCGGCGGCGCCCGCCTCCAGCGACGCGGTGTAGCGCAACACGTCTTCGGTACGGCCCTCGCCCACCAATTGCTCGGCCGTCTTATAGCCAAAGGCCGCCAAGGGGTCATTGCGATACCAGAACAGCGCCCGGCTAACCTCACCCGAGATGTCGGTACCCGCTTTGATGACTTTCAACGACGCCCGAAGGAACTGCTGAATACTTGCCGAACCGGGCGCGCGGGTGATCGTATTGCGATGGACATGCGCCAGCTCGGCGAGCGTCTGCAGGTCGATGTGTAGCGCGAGGCTGAACCGTTTTGGCGAGAGCACCGGACCGGGCGTATCCGGATCGCGCAAATACTCGAGGAATTCTTCGTAGCTCGCGCCAACCACCAGTTCGGTTGCACTGGGAACAGCAGGGGTTGCGACGGTCATGGCGGGGCTCCTGGCTGCGGATGCACTAACACGGCCTCATTTACGCACATTATGCGCACGCTTGCAAGGCCGCGGTGGATCCGGGAGCGGCGCATCGCCGGCCGGCTCGCCGCGCCGATGCAAGGCGTTGGTGTTCGCCGGGCATACCATCGTCTGCCCGCCCCGCCTATGCCGAAAAGGCCTGCGCGGCGCCGATTGGCGTTCGGGTGGCCGCTGACAGCCTCTGTTGTTCCCAGGCCGATCTTTATCCCCAAGGGGGCCGCTCGCCGTTCTGGTGGCCCGGCCGTCTGCGCGCAGAGGTACGGGCACAAATCAACTAACAGGAATTCCCGTCCCTACCACGCCTCCCCCGCTCTTCCTCAATTCGAGGCCGACCAACGTCGGCGAGCAAAAACACGCCGCTCGCCGTTGGTTGATTTTTCGGGGCTGGCGGGCTATGGTTCGATAATCCGTTCGCAACCGCCTTCCCCGTCACCGCCCTCCTATCACCCTGCCCCGCTTACGCGCCATGAACCGACGCATCCGCAAACCGACCGACGCGTCGACAGCACCGATCTTCGGCGCCGACCTGGATGGCACGCTGGTCGCCCTGCTCGAGGACTACCTGGCCTCGCGCGATTCGGATGCGTCGCTAAGCGAGGAGTCCAAGGAGAGCTACCGCCAGATGTGGCGCGCGGTGCGCGCGTTTTGCGTGCGCTACGATTTTCATGTCTGCGAGTTGTCGGTCGATCAGCTGCGGCTGTTGCTCGATCTGCGGGGCAAGGAGGCGGTTTCCAAGGCATCGCTGACGGATCGCTACGCCTGGCGGTTGCTCAGGCTGATCGAAGAGGTCGCGGGCTTCGAGGCGACCCGGACCGGGGCGCCAAGGGCGACGGCGGCGAGCGAGCTGATTGCGGCGGACTACCGGTTCGTCAATGCGCGCAACAAGGACGCGCTGCCGGATACGATCACGCGCCAGGAGTACGCCCGATTGATGGGGTATCTGATGGAGTTGTGGCCGCGCCGTCAGTTGTCGGCGGTGTCTGCGGCGGATCGAAAGGATGCGCGCAACCGTGCGGTGCTGGCGGTGATGCTGGGGGCGGGGCTGACGCCCAGAGAGGTGACGGAATTGAAGGTGGAGAACATCTTTGTCGACGAGAAGGGGTTGCCGGCCACACTGCGGGTTCAGGCGCTGGGGCGCAGTCCGGCCCGCGATGTGCCGATCGCGGGCTGGTCAGCCCAGGTGCTGGCGGCGTGGCTGGCGATTCGGGCGAGGGCGTTTGCCGATGCGCCGGGGCCGCTTGACCGGGCCTTTCCGAGCAACAGCCGGGACCGGGGGATGGATAACTCGACGATCAATCAGGGCTTCCATGGGGCGTTGGAGGCGTGCCGGATAGCCAGTTCCCCGAGGGGTGCGGCAGGGAAGGATTCGGGGAATGTGGCGACTCGGGGGCCGTTTACGCTGCGGCACACGTTTGTGGTCAAGGCGCGGTCTGACAAGACGCATACGGATGAGGAATTGATGCGGATTCTGGGGTACGCGGATGGGAAGTCGTTTCAGCGATACAGGAGGGTAATCTTCTAGTGGTGATATGCATCGCGCAAACAAGCGGAACTGTGGAAGATGGTTTCAGGCTCCAAGACACTTTCGTAGCCAACGTGCGCACCGATAGCAGACACGAGGACGAGCCGCTGATCAAGATCATCTAGGCTTCGTCGGCGTCTTGGCTGTCAGCCGCAGCGAACCTGTCCGAAGAGCTGTCGGCGGGAGGGAATCCTGCGCCAGCGCAAACGGGTTTACTGCACTCAGAGCCTGCGAAAATCGAACCCTTGGGCAAGATTGCGTCGGCGACTCCATCGGAGCGGGTCGTTTGCGAAAGAAGGCTTGCCATCGGTCACAGCTAGGATGCTGTAGGGGCAATGCGAGAACCTGGACGCGTCGATGGCCTGACCTTTGGAACCCCCAGCCGGGAGGAGGTTTAGATGTGATCGCGTACGACTTTGCCTTACTCCGCGCCCTCGGTGGCAGGCCATTGCATGCTCCAGATCCTATTGGTCGAGTGAGACTAAATATGTCTTCAGTGCGGCCAGTTGTGAATCGGACAGGCGAGATTTGTCGATTTCGATCTCTACTTTCTGGGCGCCTTCCTTCCAAGCCCCGAACGCAAAGTTTACCCGGGTAAACTTTTTCCCCGGCTGATTGATGAGAGCCTCGAAGACCTCCTTTGCCTTCAGCCCACCACCTTTCACTGCTTTCGCGGCGCTCAGGATCGCTTCGGCATCCGCGTCAAGAACCTGTGCAAGTTGTTGCGCCCATTTTGGCTGGATTTCATTTGGCGACGGAAAAGCCTCAACAATCGCCATGGGCAACTCTGCCAAAGCGGTGTAGCGGCTGATCAATCCCCTGCTCTTCCCCAATACGGCCGCAATCTCGGCCCAGTTCTTGTAAAGTTTGAGGTCGATGCCGCATTTGTAATGCATCGCTCGTTCGTACGGAGAGAGATCCTTGCGCTGTTCATTCTCCCGACTCATTTCATCGAACAGTTCTTTGTCGGTCATGCCTTCTTGGATCGTGGCCAAGACGGCCAATCCGAGATCCAGACACGCCCGATGCCGACGGTGGCCGTATACGATTTCGTAGGTACCTTGGCCCGCCGGCCGCACCTTGATGGGCTGGACATTCCCTCCGGCGCTTGCGATTTCCTGTTTGTGCGCCTCAAACGCGTGCCCCTCGAAAGATGACACGTTCCGATTGGCGTACTTCGACGGTTTCACCGATCTGGGATCAAGCTTGCGGGTGGGCAACGACCCTTCATACAGTGCCAGCCTTTCCCGGACATCCTTTAATTCCTCCTCAGTCCGCGTGAGTTCTCCGGTGAAATCAGTAACTGCGTGCATCGCCACGCGCGTCGCCCGCCGCTCTGCCCGCCCCCCCGGGTTGGGATCGAGCGCGGCCGCCGCCAAATGCGCGGCTTCCTCCTTCTTGCTGGTCATCGCGTGCTCCTCACTCGTTGGCCCACACTCGACGGATCTGCGCCTCGATCTGATCGACTGCGGCATCATAGGCCACCCGTGCGGTCCGATACGTCTTGGCGCTCCCCGTGTATTTCGTGATGTCATACACCGTCGCGAACTTGGTCCCCGAAGAACTCGACACCACAGTCTTCGGGATTTCACCCGTCATGAGTTTGTCGCCGTAGGCGACCTTAATCCACTCTCGCACGACGCTCTCATTCACATTACCGTGGCCTTCTGTCATACAAAGAAGGACGTTAATGAACTTCCACGTCTTCGCGCTCCTCGCTTGTTCAGCGATAGAGGTGGCTAGGCCAGCAAACAAGGTCCAGAACTGGCTGGAACTCGCGAAGTCCATACCGCGCGGTGGGATAGGCACAATCAATCCGTCTGCCGCGAAAAAGGCATTCAGCGATAGGTAAGAAAGGGTAGGGGAGGTGTCGATGAAAATCACGTCGTACTCGGGGCGCAAGTCGTCCAGGCCGCGATTGAGCACGTCGTAGAAGCGGAAACCTTCCTCCCGCTTTGTTTGGCGGCTCGGAATATGGAACTCCGCGGCAAAGGCGACCGGGCTACATCCGACTACGTCGAGGCCATCCCAGTACGTGGACTTGATTGCGTAACGCAGGGAGGTTTCGTCGCCGGCGCACAGGGGCAAGACCGTGTCCTCCTCGTCCACTTGAGTGTCGGGCAGGTAGCCGCAAAGGCTGGTGAGCGAGCCTTGTGGGTCGAGGTCAATGCACAGCACCTTGTAACCCAAGAGCGATAACCCCTGCGCAAAGCACATAGTGGTGGTGGTCTTGCTCACCCCACCCTTGCTATTGCCGGTCGTAATAACGATCGCGCCCTCTTTGGGCTTCCGAATATATGATCGGCCGTAGGCCCGTGTCCAGGCGCGGGCCTCAGTCAGCGTGAATTCGCGCTTCGCCCTGTTGATCTCCTTTCCTGGGGGGAGGTCTTGCTTAGCGAGGCGTCGCATGAAGGCACTACGGTCCATGCGGCAGAGCGCCGCCAGTTGCGTGATCGAGAATGTCGGCGCCTTCTTGACGTAGTCTGGAGAAAAGATGGTGTTCCGAACGCGCTCGACGACATCGGCGACGCGGTCAGCCTGTTCCTCCACGTCGTGGATCGTAAATTCAGAACGTATTGGGTTTGGCATTCAACTGGTCCGCACACGAATTGTGCATATGGCGTGAAAAAGTAATCGCGCATACAATACCATGGTGTTAGCACCTTCTCAAACTGCGGCATGACGCTTAAGAAAGCTTCCAGTCTGATCCCGTCCGAGCTTTTCGCGCCAGAAGACGCCAGCGGGTCTTCCGCCGCCAGGGATTTGCTTCTCGACAAGGTCGCGCGCCTGGAGAAGATTGCGGCACAACGCTCGAACAAGCCCAGTGAACAACCTCGCGCGTTGCATCGTATTCAGATCCCGCTATGGTCGGAAAAGCATCGGCCCGTACTGCACGACCTGGTTCGTTCGGCATTGTTCACCTGCGGGCAGAAAGAGGCGAGGGCGGACTTGAAGGCCAAGCCCATCTACGCCCTCGAACACATCAAGATCACCTACACTGGCGAGGAGTTGCGCCAACGCGACTATGACGTCTACCTACAGATTCTTCATCTATCGCGCGGTCTGACTGTCGACAATCGACAGGAGTCGGTCGAGTTCGACGCTCGCTCGCTGGTCAAGTTACTCGGCTGGACGCAGAACTCGCGCAGCCTAGTCGAACTGCGCGAGGCGATCCGCCGGCTCACCGCATGCGCACTGGAAGTGACGCGCGCCCGCACGAAGGTCAGCGGTCCCGTCCTATATGGCGGGCCGCTGCTGCTCAAATACGCCGGGGTAGGTGAGCGTAGTTTTGACGAGGTAACGTTCTGGACGGTACAAATCAACACCGAAGTCGCGGCACAGTTAAGGCCTGGCGACTATACGCGCATCGACTGGCAAGTGCGCTCCCAGCTAGCGCCGCTGGAAAAATGGCTGCATGCATTTTACTCGACCAACCAAGCCCCTTATCCGATGAAGGTTGAGACCCTCCGCAAGCTGTGCGGCTCGCGCATGGCAGAGCTCAAGTTTTTCAGGCGGGCGCTGAAAGGCGCGCTCCATGCACTGGAGAAGATCGGCTTTCTCTCCTCTTGGGAGATTGACGAGAATGACAAAGTTAAGGTGACTCGTAGTCAAATGCTCACTACCAGTCCTGGACCCAACGCCTAGGTGGGGGCTACCTACGGAACATTCGGTGAGTAATTGACTAGGGACAAGGCTCGTCGATTCATCGCCAGCTGTAACCTACTGTCTATTGCTACTGCTGCCATTTTTCTTGGCGGTTCCGTGTTTATCCGGCTGTCGCATGCGGCCACTGCGGGTAGTGGAGCACAAAATCCAAGAAATCACGTCGCCGCGTCGGACTGTTCCGTCAAAAACGGTTAAGTCTTAAGCAGTTACGCACGATTGAACCGAGTTCTGTGGCAGCCCAGCGGACTTGCATGCAAGTGCGTACGTCTCACGGCCCAATCGACACGGTTGGTTCCGACACCTAACCACAACTGAGCAATTCATTGACTCTGCGTTTTTTGGTTTTCGCGTTCAGTCAAATACTCACCACGGCCTCTCGGGCCTTCTACACAGGTGACTATTTGACTTCGCGGCTACCCACGCTGAGGCTCGTGCACCGCTAGGAATGGGTTTCGCGTCGCAGCGGCGCACGAAACGCCTCTTGCAGCAACATATCCACAGCAGGGTCCGTCAAATACTCACCTCCGAGTGGCAAATGGTCACCCACGTCCGTCATTTACGCACCACACCCTGTCAAATGGTCACCTTTGCTCGTCAATTGCTCACCGTCCGAATCCATAAGATCTCGTCTTTTCATACTGTTATGGCTGATTTCTCAATCGGCTAGAAGGTTTTAAGAATATCTAAGAACATCTTTAGAGACTCTTTGCAGTATTCCTATCAAATCAAAACCCCAAACCATCCTCTCGTCAACAAACCCAGCGAGACCCCTAGACGTCATCGCGAGGAAAGCGGGCAGTCTGTCCTTATCCGGCGGGGAAACGAGATGCAGCTCGGCTTGGGTTTGCATGTTGGGTTTCTGCGCATGAGCCGGCGCGTGCCAATTCCACCGACGTTATCCATTGGCGGATCCTCGCCGTGCTCGGCGCCCAGTTGAAGATTCGCGCTCCGCGCGTTGCCTCGCCACGGGCGCTGTCTCCGAGACGTCCGATAGGGCACACGCTGCTCGGATAGACGTGCCTGTACAGGCTGATGTACCCGCTCACCCGGACTGTTCGAACATGCCTCTCGGCGCCGTCGCGGCCAGTGCCCAGCCGGCGCCCGCTGTCAGCAACACGCCCGACGCAAGCGTGTGCAAGTACCAACTAGCGCTGATATTCTTGCTTCTCTCTACAACCGGGCGCCCATCCAACCGGGAAAGAAACGGAGCAAGCCATGACCGCATCCATCGCGAAACCCGCTGCCGGCTTCGTCTTCGACAACACCTATGCGCGCCAGCTCGAAGGTACCTACGCGCCGTGGCAGGCGGCGCAGGTGCCACAGCCGGCGCTGGTGAAGTTCAACCGTGCGCTGGCCGAAGAACTCGGGCTGGTCGCGGATGTCTTGGACTCGCCCCTTGGCGCAGCCATCTTCTCGGGCAACGACGTGCCTGAGTGTGGTCAACCGATTTGATGTTGCGATGTTCACGTTTGCCGATGGTCATTGGTGGCGTTATCGCCGCTCGCCATCCTGCATCGCGCCCAGCGTACGCGTAACGCAGGCAGCGTCAAGGCCGGGCCCTTCGGGTGCGGGCTTAGCCCGCAGCCTTGACACTGCCTGCGTTACGCGTGTTTTGTCGCCATGCAGAATGGCTCGCTGTGTGCGCTACGCGCACCACGCCACACGCACAACCCATGCCATGTGCTTGACTGTATCTTGCTGATTTAACGACCAAATTATTGGTCACGTTCGATGAGGGCAAACCACCCCCGTACATCATCATGCATGACCAAAAAACGGCACTTTGCCATCGAGATGGGTGACCGTGCTCACGTGCCGGCGGGCGCCACGCCATTGGCGCAGGCCTATGCCGGCCACCAGTTCGGCGGCTACTCACCGCAGTTGGGTGACGGCCGGGCCTTGCTGCTGGGCGAGGTGATCGATCGGCACGGCCGGCGCCGCGACATCGCCTTCAAGGGCTCGGGCCGTACGCCGTTCTCGCGCGGGGGCGACGGCAAGGCGGCGCTCGGCCCGGTGTTGCGCGAATACCTGATCGGCGAGGCGATGCATGCGCTGGGCATTCCCACCACGCGCGCGCTGGCTGCGGTGAGCACCGGCGAAGCCGTGTACCGCGAGGCGGGCGTCCTGCCCGGTGCCGTGCTCACCCGCGTGGCCGCCAGCCACATCCGTGTCGGCACCTTTCAGTTCGTCGCGGCGCGCGGCGACGCGGTGCTGCTGCGTCGGCTGGCCGACTATGTGATCGAACGCCATGACCCGGCACTGATGGACGGAGCCGATCCCTACCTGGGTCTGTTGCAGGCCGTGAGCGATCGGCAGGCCGCACTGATCGCGCGCTGGATGGGGGTTGGCTTCATTCACGGCGTGATGAACACCGACAACATGGCGCTCTCCGGCGAGACCATCGACTACGGTCCATGCGCCTTCATGGACCGCTATGACCCGGCCACCGTCTTCAGCTCGATCGATGCCGGCGGGCGCTACGCGTATGCCAACCAGCCGCTGATCGCGCAGTGGAACCTGGCGCGCCTGGCCGAGACACTGCTGCCACTGCTGGACGAGAACCCGGAGCGCGCCGTGGCCCGGGCCACCGGGGTGCTGGACGATTTCCCTGCGCGGTATCGACACCATTGGCTGGCCGGCATGCGGCGCAAGCTCGGTTTGACCGGCGAAGACAGGGAAGACTTTGCGCTGGCCACGGATTTCCTGAAGACGATGGCGGGGCAGGGCGTCGACTTCACCCAGGCCTTTCGCCGATTGGCCGATGCGGCCGAGGGCGCGCACGCAGGCGCCGAGGCCGGTCTGCGAGCGCTCTACGGCAACGCCGGCGCACTGGACGGCTGGTTGGTCCGCTGGCGAACGCGCAATGCGAGTGAGCTTGTCACGCCGGCACAGCGAGCCCAGGCCATGCGTGCGGTCAATCCGGTGACTATCCCGCGCAACCATCGGGTCGAAGCGGCACTGAGCGCGGCGGTGGAGCACGGCGATTTCATGCCGTTCGAGACGCTGCTGGCCTTGCTGCAGCAGCCATTCGACGAACGCGCCGAAGGGAGGGGCTACGCCGAGCCTGAGGCGGCCGCGCAGTCGGCTTGTTACAAGACCTTTTGTGGAACCTGAGCGCGGATCTTCATGCGAGAGCGTATCGTGACGAGCAACCCTGACACCCCCTGACATCGTCGATCAGCCGGCGCGGCGGGCACCGGGTTGTTATCCGATCAGTCGGCTATTCAGCTAGGGCGGGTGCGATCGGCAGCTGTTTGGGCGCGCAACCGAGATCGTTGCCAGAGGACCGGCTCACGAACCCGCGACACAAGACCTGCAAGGCATTGACGCGCTATCCCGTTATCGTGTCCAATGCCCGCAGCGACACGCCTCAAGCTGTGAGACCGTTGGTGAATGCCGGTTGTTTCGTTCTTGATGTCGGGCCGTAACGGGATTCGCCCGGACAACCTTCAACAGGAAGCGACAATGGAAACTGGCAAGGTCAAGTGGTTCAATGACGCAAAGGGTTTTGGATTCATTACGCCGGATAATGGTGGCGAGGATCTATTCGCTCACTTCTCCGCGATCCAGGCGGGTGGTTTCAAGTCGCTCAAGGAAGGGCAAACCGTTTCCTTCGACGTGACGACCGGCCCCAAGGGCAAGCAAGCGTCGAATATCAAACCTGAGTAAGCGTTCTCGCCCGCCCAAGCGCCCTGGGGAAACCGGGGCACTTGCATTTGCACACGCGCGGTCTGCGCGGCATCTGCGAACGGACACGTAAAGGACTTAACCGGGATGGTTCCCGGGGATCCTGCGCCCGGGACGATGCTCATCAGTGATCAGCCGAACCCGTACTGGGATCGCAGGAGGATGCGTTCGACTTGGCATTCACCATATTGCGCATCCGCTTGCCGGCTCGAAAGCGGGGCATCGCTCTCGCGGGTACTGACACAACCTGGCCTGACCTGGGATTGCGTCCAATCTTGGGTTGGCGAACCTTCACCAAAAAGGCGCCGAAGTCACGAATTTCGACGCGATCGCCGCGGGCGAGGGCCTTGGCAATTGCGGCGATGACCAGATCGACGGACGCCACAACGTCACCGCCCTTAAGCTCTGGCGTGCGCTTGGCGAGACGGGCGACAAGCGCTGACTTAACCATCCACATAGGCTATCACAGGAGGTCTCACAATTTGGGGCCGGCACCCGACGAGCCGCCCGGCCTGCAGGCATCTGCCATGACGTCGTCCAGCTCATTGCGCGCACACAATGGGCGAAACGTGGATCGATGTCGATAAAGCCTTCCTGGTCGTATCGCTGAATCCAGTCATTACGGCATTGCCCCATAAGTAACGCGGATGGACTCTCAGCTGGGTCTTCATCATCCTTGACGTACATGCCAATGACAAATGTGTCCATCTCAATCTCGGCCAGGAGTTTACCCAACTCAATTGCCAAATCTTGGCTGGTTCTGGCGCCGAAAAGTCCTTCGGCCCGCTTCGGAACGTAAGCCGACAAGTTTGGTTGGGCGATGGTGATGACCTGAGGTGGATTGCTGAAGACAGTGTGGGTGGACTGACCGCCCAGATTGACCTTGGTGTTGTCAGTTACAAGGGTGAGTTTCTGTTTCGCCATCTGCTGCCACCTCCAGAAAACAAGACAGCACATGCGTGCCAGTCCACCATGACCCCTCCCGCCACCTCAGCCATGCTGGCCGTAGGTGGGGGTTTCCTGCTTCCCTGACCTGTGCGCCCCTACGGGATACTCGCCAGCGAATATCGTTCGCTTGCCCCCCCTTTTGGCGTCGCGCTTGCGCGCTGCGGTTGCTTCGCAACCATGCGCCTAAGAAGGGGAATGCGCGGACAGACGTTCAAAGACAGATGTTCAAATTATCCCGCGAAAAATGCCATAAGGGAATCCACTATATTGCCCCAACCTTGACCCACTAAACAGCGACACTCATCCCCGTCCGACCGGCCATGATGATTTGACGCTGTCCACACACCGAAAAAAAGCCGCCGACAACAAGGCTAGCCTCGATTTCCACGGTAGCGAATTGACCTAACACCGGGCGTTGCCGCGGCGTTTCAGGCGATCTGGATGAGCAGGTGGCGGTTGTCTAACCAGGGTACGCGAGTCGGCTTGTCAAGGATGCCG
>WBZS01001008.1_pt1 | contig 25913 bp, 22 predicted proteins | sample 5204201 | NCBI WGS metagenome assembly WBZS01 (sample SAMN12344357, study PRJNA552823) | activated sludge metagenome | biome: Activated sludge suspended growth; feature: Nitrification reactor; material: Wastewater; isolation source: activated sludge from nitrification reactor of wastewater... | reverse complement strand
GATCGACAACCTGCCGCAGGACGCGTGCGTCGAAGTGCCGGTGCTGGTCGACCGGGCGGGCATGCATCCGTTCCACGTCGGCGCCCTGCCCCGCGAGGTCGCGCTGCTCACGCAGCTCTCGAGCGGCATCGAGGAACTGGCGATCGCGGGTTCGATCACCGGTGACCCGACCATGATCTACCGCGCCATCGCCCACGACCCGTTGACGGCCTCAGTGCTGTCGCTGGCCGAGATCAAGAAGCTGACCAACGAGCTGTTTGCGCAACATCAGGCGTATCTACCGCAGTTCAAGCATCACGCGGTCTAGGTCGTTGCGGACGGAGGGCCGCGTTCCGTCGTCCGCGGACAACACTTATGAAAGAGTCCATCGTCCTTATCGGCGCCGGGAGCGCCCAGTTCACCCGCGGTCTGGTCGCCGCGTTGATCCGCCAGGGTCAGCCGATCGACCTGGCGCTGGTCGACATCGACGCACGTGCGTTGCGGGTCGCCGAAGACCTGACACGCAAGATGGTCGCGGCCGGCGGCGCGCCGATCACGGTGCGCGCGACGACCGATCGGCGGCAGGCGTTGCCAAACGCCGCGGCCGTGATCTGCACGATCGGCGTCGGCGGGCGGCGCGCCTGGGAACAGGACGTCTTCATCCCACGGCGGCACGGGCTCTATGCACCGGTCGGCGACACGGTCGGCCCGGGCGGCTCGTCGCGGGCGCTGCGCATGATCCCGGCCATGGTCGCGATCGCGCGCGATGTGCTCGACCTGGCGCCCAGGGCCGTCTTCATCAACTACAGCAACCCGATGACCGCGATCTGTCGCGCCGTGCGCAAAGCCACGGGCGCAGGCGTCATCGGGCTGTGTCACGGCGTCGATTCGGTGGCCGACTATCTGGCCGAGATGCTGCACGAGCCGCGACCCGATCTGACGTACACGGCCGTCGGGGTCAATCACCTGACCTGGTTCGTCGACGTTAAGGTGCGCGGGCAGGACGCGGCGTCGCGGTTGCGCGCGTTGGCCGAGGAGAAACTGGCCGCCGGCGTCGACCCGAACGAGGCGCCGCCCGCCTACCCGTTCGCCGGCATGGACTGGCCGCACCACAACCTGTTCAGCTGGGAACTCGTGCGCCGCTTCGGCGCGATCGCCGCGGCCCGCGATCGGCACACCACCGAGTTCTTCCCGCAGTTCTTCCGGCACGGCCGGTACTACGGCCAGACGTTAGGCGTCGATGCCTTCAGCTTCGAGACCACCATCGCCGAGGGCGACGCGACCTTCGCCGAGATGCAACGGCTCGCGCTCGATCCGCTGCCGTTGCCGGCCGAAGTGCTTGCGCCGGACGATCCGGAGCCCGAGCGCGCGATCGCCGTCCTGCGCGCCCTGCGAGACGGCGCTGATCTGGTCGTGTCGGCCAACCTGCCCAACATCGGCCAGGTGCCGAACCTGCCACGCGACTCGGTGCTGGAATCTCCGGCGCGGGTCGAGGCCGGCGGATTGCGCCCGTTGCAACTGGCACCGCTGCCGGCCGGCATCGTCGGCACGCTGGCAACGCGGCTGGCCTGGGTCGAGACGATCGTGGAGGCCGCGCTGGAGGGCAGCCGCGAGAAGTTCATCCAGGCGCTTGTGCTCGATGGGTACATCGAATCGTTCGACGCGGCGGCGCAGCTGGCCGACGAACTGCTCGCGGCTCAGGCCGCCCACCTGCCGCAGTTCGGGTCGTGATGACATCGGATCTGACCTCGTTGACGCGTCGCGACGGCCTGATTGCGGTCGCGGTCTTCCTGGCGGCCCTGGCGCTCTACGCTCACACCGCGGCGCCCGGCCTGCTGCTGGGCGACAGCGCCGAGCTGCAGGTGCAGGCCTACGTGCTGGGGCACACCCACCCCACCGGCTATCCCGTCTACGTCCTCGCGGTTCGCGCGTTCACCAGCCTGATCACCGGCGACCTGGCCGGCCGTGTGAATCTGTTCTCCGCCGTCTGCGCAGCCGGTGCCCTGGCCGCACTCTACCTCGCCGGGCGCCTGCTCGGCGGCTGGCGCATCGCCGCGCTTGTGGGCCCGGCGACGCTGGCGGTCGTGCCGCTCTTCTGGATGCACGCCGCCATCGCCGAGCTGTATGCGCCGGCAGCGCTGTTGCTCTCGGCCGTGCTGCTGCTGTTGATGTGGGGTCGTGAGCGGCGCGACGCGCGCTGGCTGGCGGCCGGCGCGGCGCTCGGCGGATTGAGCCTGGGCGTTCACCCGACCGTCGCCCTGGCCGCTCCCGCCGCACTGGTGTATGTCGCCGGCCTCGACGTCCAGGGAAAGTGGCGCGCGTCGATCGTGGGTGCGCTGGCCGGCGCCGTGTTGGCGCTGGGAGCCTTCCTTGTCGTCGACGTCGTCAACGCGCCGGCCAGTTACTTCAACACCGTCGTCGGCCCCTCGGTCTCCGCCTGGGGGCTCACCGCTCAGGATCTGGATCAGCCGTGGGAACGCCTGGCGTTCTCGCTCGAGGCGCGTCAGTTTCAGCACGTGATGGCCGTCGACCCGCTCAACAGCTTGAAAGACAACGGGCCCGCTTATGTCGAAACCCTGCAGGCGATGTGGCCGCCCGTTGCCCTGGTGTTGGCCGGTCTGGGCGCGTTCGGGCTCCTGATCCGCCGAACACGCGAGGGCGTGCTCGTGGGATTGGCCTGGCTGATCCAGCTCGCGTTTGTGCTCAACTACGGCGTCTTCGACATCCAGGTTTTTTACATCCCGGCTTACGCCCTGATCGCGCTGGCCATCTCGTGCGGCACGGCGACGCTCCTGGACGGCGTCGCGCGCGCGGTCAGTCGCGATGACGCCTCCACCGGCCGTCAGCGGGTGGCGGGTGCGGCCGGGCTGATCCTCGCTGCGATCGTGCTCTGGCCCGCCATGGCGGTGGTTCGAACCGCGTGGGCGATGAACCAGCCCCCGGGGCTGGCCGAGCTGGGGTTCGGCGACTATCCCTATCCGGTCGAGGCGCCCGACTCGCCGCTGACCGACGCTCGGGCCCTGGTCGACGGGCTCGAGGAGGACGCCATCGTCTTCACCAGTTGGGACACGTTGTACGCGGATGTCTTCGTCGCCCATGTGCTCGAGGGGCGCAGCGGCATCGCCTTTCACGAGACGATGCCGCAGGACGGTATGACCGAGCTGGCCGATTCAGCCCTGGCCTATATCGAGGCGTCCTGGCCGGCGCGGCCCGTGTACTTCACCGAGCGCCCCGGCACGGACGTACAGCTTCGTTATCAACTCGAACGCGTCGACGACCTTTACAGGATCGCGCGCGAGCGAACGCCATGATGGCGATCGCGTGATCAGTAGTCGAGTCATCAACGGGCATGCCGAACGATAGCGGGCTGACGGAAGGCAAACCGCGCAGGTCGAAAACCGGGCCAAGGCCCCGGGCCGTGCTACGTCTGGCCATGGGGCTCGTCCTGGCGTTCGTGGTCTGGCAGACAGGCAACATCGTCGTGGCATCGCCGATCGCGCAACAGATCCAACAGGTGCTGCTGGCCGTCATCATGAAAACGTCCTCTTTATCAAACACCACCCCCACGCCGGGCGCCACACCCGCCACGGCCACGCCTTCGCCGGCGGTCTGCACACGCGTGGTCGCGACGACCGGCAGCGACACGGGCCCGGGGACGCCTGCAGCCCCGTGGCGCACGATCCAACACGCGGCCGAGACGGCCGGACCGGGCGACGTCGTTTGCGTGCGCGGCGGCGTGTATGGCGAGCGCGTGTCGTTCGCGGTCTCCGGCACGGCGGACGCGCCGATCACGTTCCAAAGCTACCCGGGCGAGACGGCCGTGATCGACGGCACCGGGCTGAGCGTGCCCGCCGCCGAGACCGCGCTGCTGTTGATCACCGATCAGCACCACCTCATCGTCCGCGGCTTCGAGGCGCGCAACTACCGCACGACGACCTCGGGGCGCGTGCCGGTCGGGATCCGGATCTACGGCACGGCTCACGATATCGAGCTGCGCGACAACATCGTGCACCACATCGAGCACAACGGCACGGCCGCCAACGGCACCGACGCGCATGGCATCGCCGTACACGGCACATCGGGCACGCAATCCGTCAACCACATCGTGATCGACGGCAACCTGCTGTATGCGCTCAAGCTCGGTTCGAGCGAGGCGCTGGTGCTCAACGGCAATGTCGAGCAGTGGCAGGTGACGCACAACGTCGTCCGCGACAGCAACAACATCGGCATCGACGTGATCGGCTTCGAGGGCACCGCCCCGGCCAACGACCAGGCCCGCAACGGCGTGATCGCCGACAACGCGGTCTACAACATCGACAGCTACGGTAACCCGGCCTACGGCACCGAACGTAACGCCGGTTGCATCTACGTCGACGGCGGTTCCGATGTCGTGATCGAGCGTAACCGCGTTCATCACTGCAATTTCGGCATCGAGATCGCCAGCGAGCATGCCGGCCGGGCGACGCGACGCGTCACCGTGCGCAACAACTTCATCTACGCCAACACCGAGGCCGGCCTGGCCATGGGTGGCTACGACACGTCTCGCGGCAGCACCGAAGACTGCACGATCGTCAACAACACGTTCTTCGGCAACAACACCTCCGACGGTTTCGGGGCCGAGCTCTACGTCCAGTACGACACACGCAACAACGTCATCCGGAACAACATCTTCGTTGCCGGGCCGGCCGGTTGGTTCATCCGCAGCTGGAGCCCGGTGATGCAGGGGAATGTGGTCGACGACAACCTGTATTTCACGACCGCCGCCGGCAAGTGGCAGTGGCGCACCGTCGATTACACAGGCGCCGGCGCCTTCGCGGCCTATCGAGCGGCCAGCGGCAACGATGCCGCATCGCTCAACGGCCAGGATCCGCAGCTCGTCGCCCCGACGATCGGCGACCTGCACCTGCAGATCGACTCGCCGGCTCGCGAGCAGGGCGCGGCCCTGCCGGCTGCGGGATCCACCGACATCGACGGCGAACCGCGCACGGTCGGCACGATCGATCTGGGGGCCGACGAAGTGCAGGCCCAATGAGGTCAAGCATGCCCATTCAATCACCCGGAAAGGTTCGCGGCCTGCAACAGCTCTCGACCCCGCGCGGGGCGTTGAGCGTGTTGGCGCTCGATCAACGCAATAACCTGCGACAGGCGCTCAACCCTTCAGACCCGGTCGCCGTATCCGACGGAGCCATGAGCGCATTCAAGATCGAGGTCGTCGCGGCGGTCGCCCCGGCTGCCTCGGCCACGCTCCTCGACCCCGAAGTCGGCGCCGCGCAATGTATCGCGGCCGGCGCCCTGCCCGGCCGGTCGGGGCTGATGGTGGCGCTCGAGGCGACCGGCTACACCGGCGGACCGACAGCGCGCAACAGCCAGATCCTGCCCGGTTGGAGCGTCGCCAAGAGCCGCGCGCTGGGGGCCAGCGCCGTCAAGCTCCTGATCTACTACCACCCCGGCGCCGCGACGGCGCCGGCCATCGAAGCGTTCGTGCGCGACGTGGCGGCGGAGTGCACGGCAGCCGATTTGGTCTTGTGCGTCGAGCCGTTGTCGTACGCCCTGGATGCGAGTCAGAAGAAGCTCAAGGGGCTCGAGCTGCGCGCCGTGGTCCTCGAGACCGCCCGGCGCCTGGTGATACCCGGCGTCGACGTGCTCAAGGCCGAATTCCCGCTCGACATCGCCGGCGAGCCCGATGAGCGCGTCTGGGCCGAGGCCTGTGCCGAGCTGACCGCGACCAGCGCCGCGCCGTGGATCCTGCTCTCGGGCGGCGTCGATTACGAAACCTATCTGCGTCAGGTGCGCGTCGCGTGTCTGGCGGGCGCCACGGGCGTGGCCGCCGGGCGCGCCGTTTGGAAAGAAGCAACAGCGCTGACCGGGTCCGCACGCGCGGCGTTTCTTGCGACGACCGCGCACGAGCGCATGACCCGGTTGACCGCGCTCTGCGACGCGCTTGCCCGGCCGTGGACCGCGCACTGGCAGGCGCCCAGCGTCAAGGAAGGCTGGTATCACACCTATGGCAACTGAACCTCGCGACCTCGATGTGCTCGTCATTGGCGAGCTCAACTGCGACCTTATCCTGAGCGGCGATGTCGCGCCGGTCTTCGGTCAGGTCGAGAAGCTGATCGACGTCGCCGACCTGACGATCGGCTCATCGTCGGCCATCTTCGCCTGCGGCGCCGCCCGGCTCGGGCTGCGCGTCGGTTTCATCGGCAAGGTCGGCGACGACACCTTTGGGCACTTCATGGTGGATGCGCTTCGCGCCTACGGCATCGATACCACCGGCATCGTCGTCGATCCGACCGTCAAGACCGGCCTGACCGTCATCCTCTCGCGCGGCAACGATCGCGCCATCCTCACGTATTTGGGCTCGATCGCGGCCCTACGCCCCGACGAGGTGGATCGTTCGTTCTTTGCCCGTGCGCGGCACCTGCACCTCGGCAGCTACTACCTGCTCGACGGGTTGCGACCCGTCGTGGCCGAGTTGTACGCCGAGGCAAAGGCGGCCGGCTTGAGCACCTCGCTCGACACCAACTACGACCCGCGCGGGACCTGGGACGGCGGCATCGATGCGGTGCTGGCCCACACCGATGTGTTCCTGCCCAATGCGGCCGAGCTACTGGCCATCACGCGCACGGGCGACGTCGACGCCGGTCTGGCGGCATTGCGCGGTCGCGTCGGCGCGGTCGCGGTCAAGCTCGGCGGCGAGGGTTCGCGCGCCGTGCAGGGCGAGCGTGACGAACGCGCCGGAATCGTGCCCGTCGCCCTGGTCGACACCACAGGCGCCGGTGACTCGTTCGACGCCGGCTTTGTCTACGGCTATCTGGCCGGCTGGGACCTCGCGCGCACGCTGAGCTTCGCCGGCGCCTGCGGCTCGCTCTCGACGCGCGCGGCCGGCGGCACGGCGGCGCAGGCGACGCTCGCCGAAGCGCTGGCCCATGTGTGATGGAACCTGTAAAGGTTAGGATCGACGATCCAGGGAGAGACGACTTGAAGATGACCCTTCGCATCCTCAACGGTCTGTGCGCGGCCATACTGGTGTTGACGGCCTGTGCCGCCCCCCCAAGGCCCGAGCCGACGCCCACCGTCGTGACCTTCGCGCCCACCGACGCCGACCTCCCCAACCCGGAGCGCGGCTTCTTCTCACCCCTCGACATCGTCACGGCGCCGACCGACTACGGCACCATCCGCATGGCCCTCGGCCACACCCTGGTGCACACCGACGTGCGCCTGGATGCGTATCGCGAGCAGGATCTGCCGCAGTCGCTGCTCGACACGCTCGACAGTGCGCTGGCGGATGTGCGCACCGGCGGCGTCAAGCTGATCCTGCGCTTCACGTACAACTTCGGCCCGTATCCCGACTCGGAACCCGACGCCTCGCTCGACCAGGTGTTGCGCCACATCGCCCAGCTCAAACCGCTGCTGCAGGCGAACGGCGACGTCATCGCCTGGATGGAGGCCGGCTTCATCGGCGCCTGGGGCGAGTGGCACACCTCGACCCACGGCCTCTCGGAGGATCTCGAGGCCAAGCGCGCGATCGTCGATGCCTTGCTCGACGCCCTGCCGACCGATCGCCAGATCCAGTTGCGCTACCCCGGAGACATCCGCGCGTTGTACGGCGACCCACTGACGCCCGAAACCGCGTTCAACGGCAGCGCCCAGGCGCGCATCGGCCACCACAACGACTGCTTTCTGGCCAGTGACACCGATCAGGGCACGTACGAGCGGACCGGCGCTTCGATCGACGAGGAGAAGGCTTTCATCGAGGCCGTCACCGCCTACACCGCGATGGGCGGTGAGACCTGTCAGAACAACCCGCCTCGCTCGGAGTGCCCGAGCGCGCTCGAGGAGCTGGCGCGCTTTCACTACACCGAGATCAACGCGAGCTACAACCCGCAGGTCATCCGCGGTTGGAAGCGCGGCGGCTGTGAGGACGAGATCCGTCGCCGTCTCGGTTACCGGCTGGTGCTGGACGAGGCCCGGGTCAACGGCGAGGTGCGGCCCGGCGGCGTGATCGCTTTGACCGTGACCCTGCACAACGAGGGTTTTGCGGCGCCGGTCAACCCGCGATCGGTCGAGGTCGTGCTCGACGGGCCCGGCCGCTTCACCGTCGTGCTGCCGGCCGTCGACCCGCGCCGCTGGGCGCCCGGCGAGGCCGCGACGATCACGACGCAACTGCGAGTCCCGGCCGACGCGCCGACCGGCGCTTACCGACTGGCGCTCTGGCTGCCGGATGCCGCCGTATCGCTGCGCGAGCAACCGGTCTACGCGATCCGTTTTGCCAACGAGGCTGTATGGGATGAGGCGACCGGCTTCAACGTGCTGGTCGACGCGCTCAAGGTCGACGACAATGCCGGCGGCTCCGTCGACGCAGCCGCAGACACCTTCGTCGTTTTACCCTGACCCGGGAATTGCATCGCTCGTTTTCGGCGTCATTCCGGCAGAAAAAAAGGAAGGCACACCGGGAGCCCGCGGCGGAAACGCGGCTCAACGGTGTGCCTATTCGGTTGAGTGAGACCCGCGATTCAGGCCGCCAGAGGCGCGCCCGAGAGATCGCTCAGAAGGCGCTTGAGCGTCGCCTCGCGAACCTTGAGCTGCTGACGGAAGTCGTAGCTGTCGGTGTCGGCGATCTCCATACGCAGCTCGCCGATGGCGCATTCGATCGTCTCGGCCAGCGTGTTGCGGGTGTCGTCGTCCAGTTGAAGATGATGCATGATGCCCTCCAGGCTCAGGGGGGAACTGAGCCAATTCCCGTCCACTCTATCCCGCTGGCGTTTCTGGAATAGGGCCTTCTGCCACGCACCTGCACTGAAGTTTGTCACATCGGCACGCCCCGATTCCCCGATGTGTACGAAGTGCAGCATGAAGCTACGTATGATTCAGGCAACTTGTCCAGACAGGTTGTCGCTGGAACAGGCGCGTCGATTCCAACGTTGGCCGCCAGGGTTACGAGCCCTTAAAGCGCGAAGCCGGCCTGCGCCGGCTTCGCGTTTCGTCAGCTCGTGGCTTTGGCCGCCCCACTCAGCGCAGCTTCTCCAGCGCCACCACGCGCATGAGCGACTCGCCGCCAAACAGATCGCGCACCTGCTTGCGCAACGACACGCCCGGATGGGCGCGCTTGCCGCTCGGAACTTCCTTGAACTCCAGCCGCAGCCGCTTCGACTTGACGGAGTAGATGTCGACGCTCGAGTCGGCGGCGACCAGCGCCGCGCCCGCCATCGGGCCGGTGGCGTCGCTGACCTTGAGGATCTGCACGCCCTGCCCCGCCCGTCCCTGGACCGGGAACTCGTCGAGGCCGACGCGCCGGATCAGGCCCTCTGTGGTCATCAGCACCACGGCCTTCTTGTCCGAGCCGGGCTCGAACAGCATGCCGCCGCGCACCGCCTCGCCATCCGGCAACTTGATGCCGGCCATGCCGCGCGCGCTCGGGGTCGCCTGCGGGTTGACCGCCGAGGCCGGGAAGCGCAGCATCTTCGACTCGCCCGTCGCGCCTTCGCTGTACAGGAAGACCTGGGCCTCGTCACTGCCCGCGCCCGCGAACACTACCTGATCCTCTTCATCCAGGCCGATGATCATGGCCCAGCTGGCCTCGACGCCCTTGAGCGCATCTTCCATGTTGACGCGCTTGATATTGCCGGCGAGCGTCGCCAGTACGATCTTGGCCGTCGGATCGGCCAGACCGGCGTAGACCAGCTGATCGCCCTCGAGTTGCAGGCCCTGCGCCAGACGCGCGACGCTGCCCTTCCACAGGCGCCCGCCGGCGCTGATCAGCACGACCTTGGCCTCGGGCTCGGCCAGGAAGCGTTGCACGATCACCTCGACCGCGCGCGACGACGGCGCGCCCGAAGCCACCTTGTCCTTGAAACCGCTCGCGTCTTCGGTGCGCACGCCCTCGTCGCTGACGACCAGGACCTGCGGCCCTTCGGCCGCGATCGGCCCGGTGACCACGGCCTTGTGGCCCTGCTCGCTGTCGATGATGGTCGTCTTGCGCGGCGTGGCGAAGCGATCCCTGATCTCCTTGGTCTCGGCGACGACGATCTCGAGCCGCTTCTTCTCCGAGCCGATGATGGCCTTGAGCTCCTTGATCTTCGCCTCGAGCTCCTTGCGTTCGTCGTCGAGTTTCTTGTACTCGAGACGCGCCAGGCGGCGCAGCTGCATGTCAAGGATGGCGTTGGCCTGGATCTCGTCGATGTCCAGGCGCTTCATCAACTTCTTGCGCGCGTCGTCGACGTCGGCCGAGGTGCGGATGATCTTGATCACGGCGTCGATGTCGTTGATCGCCTTGAGCAAGGCCGCGACGATATGCAGCCGGGCCTCCGCGCGCTCGAGCTCGTACTTGCTGCGCCGGACGATGACCTCGAGTCGAAAATTCACGAACTCGGTCAGCAGCGTGCGCAGGCTGCAGGTCTGCGGGCGGCGGCGCCCGTCGGGGTCGCGCACGAGGGCGACGGCGTTGTAGCTCTGGCTGTCGCGCAACTGGGTCTTGTCGAGCGCGAACTGCAGCACGTTGGCGGGCTCGAAGCCGCGCACGGTCTCGAGCACCAGGCGCATGCCCTTCCGGTCCGACTGGTCGGCGACGTTGGCGACGCCGGCGTTGCGGAAGGCGTCGCGGTTGTCGGCGATGCGGTCTTTGATCGTGCTCTTCCAGACCTGGAACGGGATCTCGGTGACGATGATCTCGCTCTTGCCGCCGCCGATCTCCTGGATGTCGACCGCGGCCTGCACGACGAACACGGCCTTGCCGGTGTCGTAGGCCTGGTAGATCACGTCGACGGGCTCGCCGGTCTCCTTATCCTCACGGAAACGATAGACCACACCGCCGGTCGGGTAATCCGGCCCGGGGATGATCTTCATCAGGTCCGTGGTCTTGATCTTCTCGCGCGCGTCCCAGCGGTTGGCCACGTACGTCACCGCGTCGCAGACCTCGCCGACGTTGTGCGGCGGGATCGAGGTCGCCATGCCGACCGCGATGCCGTTCGAGCCGTTGATCAGCAGGTTCGGAATGCGCGTCGGCAGCACGATCGGCTCATCGAGCGAGCCGTCGAAGTTCGGCTGGAAGTCGACGGTGTTCGACTTGATGTCGGCGAGCATGATCTCGCCGGCGTGGCTCAGACGCGCCTCGGTGTAGCGCATCGCCGCCGCCGAGTCGCCGTCCTGCGAGCCGAAATTGCCCTGCCCGTCGATCAGCGGCAGACGCATCGAGAAATCCTGAGCCAGGATCACCATCGCGTCGTAGACCGACTTGTCGCCGTGCGGGTGGAATTTGCCGAGCACATCGCCGACCACGCGGGCCGACTTCTTATGCGGGCCACTGGCGTTCAGGCCAAGCTCGATCAGCATGTCATACAGGATGCGGCGATGCACGGGCTTCATGCCGTCACGCGCGTCCGGGATGGCGCGGCCGAGCACGACCATCTCGGCGTAGCGTCGATAGTTCGCGTCGAGCAGCAGCGCGCCCGGCACGCCCCTGGCCATCGCGGTCCCGTTTTCGATCATGCGATCGACTTCTTCGGCCGCATTGCGCTCGGTGCGCATCGGCAGCGGCGCCTGGGCCTTGAGATCCTTCTGCTCCGGCTTGGTGGGTTTCTTTGGCTTGGCCATAGTTCATTGATTGCTGATCGTTGATTTCTGATTGCTGATCGGTATTCAATCAGCAATCAGGGATCAACGATCAGCAATGTTCTACTCCTGTTCGCCTCTCCAGCCGGTGCCCATCAGCCATTCGCGCCGATGCTCGACGCTGCGGCCCATGAGGAGTTCGAGGGTCTTGCCCATGGCCTTGGCGTCGTCGGCCGTGACTTTGAGCTCGTGGGCGTGGCGGGCGAAGTCGTCGCGCGTGAGCGCTTCCGAACGACCGCTGATGGAGTCCGGCGGCAGCGCCAGCGCGGTCTCGTTGAGTTGCTCGGCGTTCATCTCGCCCAGACCCTTGTAGCGCTGGACGTGGACGGCGCCCATGCCGCCGAGCTTGTTGACATAGGCGTCGCGCTCGTTCTCGGTGTAGGCGTAGCGCGGTTCGCCCTTCTTGGGCTTGATTTGATACAACGGCGGGCGCGAGACATACAGACGCCCGGCCTTGATCAGTTCGGGGCGCAGCTTCCAGAACATCGTGATCAGCAGACAGACGATGTGGGCGCCGTCGTCATCGGCGTCGGCCATCAGCGAGATCCGGCCATAGCGCATCTGCTCGGGATCGAAGGTCTCGCCTTTGTCGTCGATGCCGCCCATCGCGCGCAGGATCGTGGCGATCTCGGCGCTCTTGAGGATGTCGACCAGCTTGCGGTCCCAGACGTTGTCGATCTTGCCGCGCAGCGCCAGGATGGCCTGATGCGTGGCCGTGCGCCCCTGCTTGGCCGAGCCACCGGCCGAGTCGCCCTCCACCAGGAAAAGCGCGGTGTGCTCGACCGGCACCATCGGCTGGCCGTTGCGGCGCTGGATGTCGGCCAGTTTCTTGATCGTCAGCTCCGAGCCGGCGTCGTCGAGGCCGCCGCCGCGGCTGATCACGGCCTGGCGCGCCAGCTGCGCGGCCTCGCGGCCGTGCGAGCTCGCCAGCGCCTGGTTGACGATCAGCTTGCCGACCGGGATGTTCTTGCTCAGGTATCCCTGCAGGGCCTCGTAGACCGTGCTCATCACGGGGCCGTAGATCTCGGGGCTGTTGAGCGCGTCCTTGGTCTGGCCCTGAAACTGCGGCGTCCAGGTCATCTCGATCGCGATCACGCTGGTCAGACCGAGCAGCACGTCGTCGGAGCGCAGGTCTTCCTTCTTGATCAACTTCTTGTCGTCGGCAAAGGCTTTGACCGCCTTCATCAGACCGGTCTGGAAACCCTGGACGTGTTTGCCACCCTGCGCCGTCGGAATGTTGTTGACGAACGACTCGAGGTGGGTTTGATCGCCCGCGTATTGCAGGGCGATGTGGACCCGCAGCTTCTGCGGCGCGTCGTTGGCGTCGATGTCGATCTCTTTCTCGATCTCGATCGGCTTGTGCAGCGGCTCCTCGCCATCGTTGATCCAGGCCAGGTAACCGAGCAGGCCCTTGTCGGATTCGAAGGTCTCGGTCTCGCCGCCGACGCGTTTGTCCGTGAACTTGAACTTGACCCCGGCGTTGAGAAACGAGGCCTGGCGCAGCCGTGTACGCAGCCGTTCGCTGTCCCACGGCACGGCCGCGTCCTTGATCCACTCCATCGCCTTGGAGTCGAAGTAATTGCGCTCGGGCAGAAACGACACCGACGTGCCGGTATGCGTGTCTTTGTAGGCCTTGAACTTGACCGGTTTGCCCTTGACCAGCACCTTGGTCGCCATCTGATTCTTGTCGAGATCGATGGAGAAGTGTTCGCTGATCTCGGCGATCTGGCCCTCGGCGTCGTAGACCTCGACCGGCGTGATCTTGTCACCGCCCTGCTCGAAGCGCTGGACGAAGCGCAGACCGTGGCGACGCACCGTCACCTCGAGCCAGGCCGAGAGCGCGTTGCAGGCCTTTGTGCCGATGCCGTGCATGCCGCCCGAGCTGGAGTACGCCGAGGCGCCTTTCTTCGGGTCGCGCTCCTTGTCCTTGAACTTGCCGCCGGCGTGCAGGGCGGTGAAGAGCAGGGTCAGCGCCGACCGGTTCGACTCGGGCTTCCACTCGATCGGGATGCCGCGGCCCTGGTCGACGACCGTGGCGCTGCCGTCCTTTTCGAGCACGATCTCGATCTGTTTGCCGAAGCCGGCTACGGCCTCGTCGATCGAGTTCGAGATGATCTCCCACAGGATGTGGTGCAGGCCGTGTTCGCGGGCGTCGCCCACGTACATGCCCGGGTTGGCGCGGACGGCGCGGCTCCAGTTGAGCTGCTCGACGTCGGCGCCGGAGTAGGCGTGTTTGGTCGCAGTCGTCACACTCACCTCATGAAGAATTTCCGTAAAAACAGGGCATCCGCGAGACGTTGTCCTCGCGGGCAAGCCCTTGATTTTAGTGAACCGGCCTGGTTATGCAAGCGCCCGACCCGCCAGGACTGGCGCTTGCTATTAGAACAAAAGTTCTGTATTCTGTAAAGGGTATTTGCGGCGAGAGCGGACAGGGTCACCGTGGCTTCGGTGGGCCGCCCGGCTCTCGCCGCCTCATCTGTGCAAGGGGCAGGACATGAACCGGAAGGCCAGGGAACCCAAGGAAAACAAAAACCAGCATGAGCTCGAGGTCAGCCTGACGGTTCAAAAGCGCCTGACCTCGTTCCACGGCCGGCTGCCCTCCCGGTGGTTGCTGGTGTTGGCCCTGGTCGTGCTCGCGCGCTTCCTGCCGGACCTCTGGCACGTGCTGCAGTCGGTCTGGGCGCTGGTGGGGTGGCACTGATGCTGTGGGGTATCATCGTCGCCATGGATCAACCGTCGTCGCCGGAAGCCGCGGTGCGGGTCGACGTCACCGAACTCGAGGTGGTGTGTACGCGACCCTCGGGTCTCGTCGAGCGTGTTCGGTGGGACGCCCTGCGCGCAGTCTTGATCGAGACGACCGATCAGGGGCCGTGGGCAACCGACGTGTTCTGGATCCTGATCGGCTCGACCGGCGGCTGTGTCGTGCCCCAGGGCGCGACGGGTGAAGCCGAGCTCCTCAGACGGCTGCAGGCCCTGAGCGGCTTCGACAATGAGGCCGTGATCGCGGCCATGGCCAGCACTGAGAACGCGCGCTTCTTGTGCTGGCAGAACCCCGAAAGTTAGAATCGCAACAACTCGTCCGAAAACGCGTCTTGTTTTTCCGAGAATCACATATGGCCCTGTCAGGTCGATGGCTAGAGGCGTCGGGCTGGTAGGCAAAACGTCACTTCTTCCGGCGACGCGCCTGTGCTAGTGTAAAGGAGCCTTCTGATCTTCATCGCGCCGATCAGGGGGACGGCGCCCTGCCCTACGGGAGGACGTCACCATGAAGACCTGTCTTGAACGGATCCAAAGCCTGGCCCACCAGGCCGGCGTGCCCTTCGAGACGCAGCGCCACCGCGAGGTCTACACCACTCAGCAGGTGGCCGCCGAGCTGCACGAAAAGGGCGCCCACGTCGCCAAGGTCGTCATCGTCGAAGCCGACGAGACGCTGGCGATGCTCGTCCTGGCCGCGTCGACCCACGTCGACTTCGAACGAGCCAAAGCCGCGCTCTCCGCCCGGCACGTCCACGCCGCCCCCGAGCACGTTTTTCGCGATCGCTTCCCGGATTGCGCCCCCGGCGCCATGCCACCCTTCGGCAAGTTCTATGACATGCGCACCTTGATCGACGAAGGCCTGGCCCACACCACCATGCTCGTCTTCCAGGCCGGCACCCATCGCGACACGCTCAAGATGGCCACAACCGATTACCTCAGGCTCGCCGTCCCGGAGGTCGCCAGCTTCGCGTTCGCTCCCGAGCACGTGATCTAGCCGCGAATCGGCCGCGTTGCCGAGAAGGGAGGAGTCATCGGCTCGTACGTTTCAACGCCCTGCCCGCTTCGGGCGATTCGGTCGTTCAGGAGAACGTATGAAACCCGTATCCCTGGTTGACATCCGCGCACTTTCGGCGGTCCGGTCGCAACCGGCCGTCTCGCTCTTCGCACCCAATCGGCGCTCCGGCACGCTCGGCTCCGAGAACCGGACCCAGCTGCGCAACCTCATGCGCGACGCCGAGACCACGCTGGCCGCGGTTGATCCGAACGACGCCGTGCGCGCCGACCTGCTGGAGCCGGTCCGTGCGCTGCTCGACGATGCCGCGCTCTGGCGTAACCCGCCCCAGGGCCTGGCGCTCTTTCTGCGCCCGGACGAAGCCCAGGTCTTTGCCCTCGACACCGCAATCGCACCTTTGCAGGTGGTCGGAGGTCGCTTCCACGTCAAACCGCTCTGGCCGGTCGTGACCGATCGGTTGGATTTCTACGTCCTGGCGCTGAGCCAGAAGTCGGCGCGTCTGTATCGAGGTGACCAGCACGGCCTCGTCGAGGTGCTGGCCGATGCGCTGCCGCACAGCCTGAGCGAGACGCTACGCGAAGACATCGAGCCCGCCGCCCAGATCCGGCTGCACAGCGCGGGGTCGGTCGGGGTCGCCGGCCGTCGCGGCGCCGTCCGCTTCTACGGTGCGGCCTCCAACGAGGAGCCGCTGCGCGATGAGCAACTGCACTACTGTCAGCGGATCGATGCGGCCTTGACGGCGTGGCTGCCGCCCGAACGGCCGCCGCTGGTATTGGCCGGCGTTCGCTTTCTGCTCGATCTGTACCGCCAGGTCAGCCGCTACCCGGCCCTGGTTGATGCCGCGATCGACGGCAATGTCGATCGCTGGGAGACGCTCGAGCTGCACGCCACCGCGTGGGCACGGCTCGAACCCGAGCGCGGCGCAGCACGGATCGCCGCCTTGGCCGAGATCGACCAGCTCGCCCACACGCCGCGCGTCACGACCGACCTGCGCAAGATCCTGCTCGCGGCGTGCCACGGCCGGATCGCGAGCCTGTTCGTCGCGCTCGACCGCTTCGTCTGGGGGTCGTTCGATCCGGAGACACAGGCCGTTCACATCGACGGTGACGAGCCGGGTTCGGTTTTGCGCGACGACCTGTTGGACGTCGCCGCCGCACATGCCGCGGAGACCGGCGCGGCCGTGTTTGCCCTGCCGCAAGGCCTCATGCCGGGCAAGACCCTGTGCGCCGCAGTCCTGCGGTTTTAGGCTCTGGGTCTCGACGCGGTGCGTCACACGAAGCGCGTCCGGGGTGGAACAGGGTCCGCCCCGGACGCCTTCGCAGGTACGCCCGGTCCGCCGATCGATCCGTCAACGCCACATGAGCGAGAGGATATAGAGAAGGCTGATCGTCACCGGGATCCCCACGAGCAGGCCGATGATCCAGCGCAGCGCGTCACTCGGTGCGACCATGCCCATTCGCTTGAGCGCCTCCGCGGGCTCCAGGCTCGCCAGACTCGCATCCGGTCGCGCCGCCTCGAGCCCGGCGTAGAGTGCTTTGAAGGCCGCGTCGTCGGCATCCACAAAAACCCGCCGCCGCGCGACCCGACCGCCGTGCTCATAGGTCAGCAGGAGCTCGCTGTTGAACGTCGCGTCGTGGACCGTCTCGCGGTTCACGCGTTGCACAACGGTTTGGGCCGCGATCACACCGGTGACGTAGAACTGCTGAAGGTCTTTCAATTCCAGCTCGAGCGTTCGCGGCCGGTCGATCAGGCCGTAACCCTGCGAGTGCACGACCAGGCGGTCGGGCGCGAGAGTCAGGTTAACGGTGCCGTTGACGTGTTCAAGCGAATAGCGCAGCGGGGTGTCCATACTTGTCCTCGACGATCGGCCTTTCAAACCGTTGGCCAAGTGTAACCGGGCCGCGCCGCCACTCTGAGCCAGCTTCGAAGTACCGACGCCGCGCGCGGTTCACGCTGGAATCTGGGCCGGTCGTGGCCGCAACTCGGAGAAGCCGCGCGCGATCAGCCAGCCGGCCGCCACGATTTCGCCGCGCGCCAGCGGCATCAGGAACAAGAAGTCCACGGGTCGACCAAAGAACGGCATGGCGATGGTGATCAACTGCAGCGCCGATGCGCCGATCTGTTGCGCGTGATCGGCCGCCGTCATTAGAAAGCCCGGTGGCTGGGAGAACGATGCGCGAAGACCGCCGGTGCGCGTAGATACCAAAGTACGGGCGGGGGAAGGGTTTCGGTCAGCGTGGGCGTGCCACGTGGCACGCCCACGCTGACCGATCGGGCGTCTGTTCAGCCGAGCCGAACAGACGCCGTGAGGAGACTAGCGGCTGCTCGAGGACCGGCGCGAGCTGCGGTACTGCCAACGCGACGGCTTGCGGTTGGCGGCGCTGCCGGGCTGCGTTTGCCCTGCGCCCTGAGCCGGGCCGGGTCGACCGTCGGCGGGCCGGCGATCCGGTTGAACCGTCGCGCGGGCCGCGGGCTGATCGCGGCGGTCGGTGTGCGCGACCGGCCGATCGGCGACGACATGCGCGGGCCTACCCGCCGGCGTCTCGCGCCGCTCGGTGTGGGTGTCGTTCCGGCGCGCGGGCGCGCCGTGACCGCCGCCCCGCCGGAAGCCGCCCTGCGTCGCGGCGCCGGAAGAGGGCTCGCGTGGCGGCGCGGCCGCGGCGTAGTCGAAGCCGGCCAGGGTCTGGCGCGGGATGCGCTGCCCCATGATCTTCTCCAGCGCGCGCACCATGCCGTCGTCTTCGGGCGTGAGCAGCGTAAAGGCGTCTCCGGTGCGCTGCGCGCGGCCTGTGCGGCCGATGCGATGGATGTAGGCGTCGGCGGTGTCGGGCATGTCGTAGTTGATGACGTGCGAGATGCTCTCGACGTCAAGGCCGCGGGCGGCGATGTCGGTGGCGACCATGATCTGGTACGCCCCGCCCTTGAAGCCGTTGAGCGCCGCCTGGCGCTGGCTCTGGCTGCGGTTGCTGTGCAGGCTGGTCACCTTGTATCCATCGCGCGCGATCTGCTGGGCCAACCGCTGGGCCCGGTGCTTGGTGCGCGTGAAGATCAACACCGAGTCCGTGTCCGTTTGACGCAACAGCGCCAACAGCAGATTCGTCTTGAGATGCGGCGCGACCGGGAAGAGCGCGTGTGTAACGGTGTGCGCCGGCTTCGCCAGATCGACGGCGATGCGCTCCGGCCGATGCAGGGTCTGGCTGGCCAGCTCTTCGACCTCGCGCGGGAATGTGGCCGAGAACAGCATGGTCTGGCGCCGCGTGGGCAGGAACTTGAGGATCTTGCGCACCGACGGCAGGAAGCCCATGTCGAACATGCGGTCCGCTTCGTCGAGCACCAGGGTATCGATCGCGGTGAGCTTGGCGTAGCGCTGGTCGATCAGGTCCAGGAGACGCCCGGGGCAGACCACCAGCACTTCGACACCGTCGCGGAGCGCCCGGATCTGCGGGGCCTGGCCGACACCGCCGTAGATCGTGGCGCTGCGCAGCGACGTGCCGGCAGCCAGGGTCTTGAACGTGTCGTTGATCTGCTCGGCCAGTTCGCGGGTCGGCGTGATGACCAGGGCGCGGGCCTGATTGCGCGGGCCGCCCAGGAGCCGCTGCAGGATGGGCAGGACGAAGGCCGCGGTCTTGCCGGTGCCGGTCTGGGCCGTGCCGATCAGGTCGTGGCCGGCGAGCGCCACCGGGATTGCGGCCTGCTGGATGGGCGTCGGCTCGGTATAGCCGGAGCGGGCGACGTTCGTCATCAGACGAGCGTCGAGATTAAACGTTTTGAAACTCACAACGGTCCTATCTTCAGAAGTCAAAGGGACATCACGCGGAGGACGTTCTCAACGGAAGGACACACCAGGACTGCTGAGCTTGCGGGTATTAACCTATTAAGTGTACCACGACAGGCTTGGTCCGGGAATATGCAGGGCGATCGCATCCAGGGCTAACGCATCTAAAGTGAACCGGCGCGCGTTTTGCCACGAATTTCACGAATTGAATCGAATTGGCACGAACGATCCGCATTCGTGAGAATTCGATTCAATTCGTGAAATTCGTGGCAAAGAAACCGGTCCTCGCGAATAAGGTGCGATAGCCCCGCGATCGCATCTCAAGTGGAACAGTGCGAGCTTGACCACGGGTTTCGTTACGACTCAGCCAGCAGGAAGAAAGGCAAAAAACGGGGTGATGCGAGGGTCGGGGCTCCGCCGCGACCCTCGCATCACCCCGTTTTTTGCCTTTCTCTTCCCGCCAGGGTAGAACAGCGACGGTACTCGTGGCAGAATGGTCCAGCCCGGTCCGGAGGGACAGCGAAGCGGTCCTGCGCCGGGATCGACGCCACGGTGGCCTGTGAGCAACGGCCAAAAGCGACCCGCAATTGACATTTGCCGCAATCCGTGAGAAACCATTGCCCATGCCTTCCACAACACGCCCTGCCCTCTCAGACCTGCAAGCGTTGAAGATCAGTCAGCCCGCGCATCGAGCCCTGGCCGCGGCCGGGGTCAAGACGCTGGCGCAGCTGGCGAAGAAAACCGAGGCCGAGGTGCTCGCCTTGCACGGCGTCGGACCTTCGGCCCTGCCGATCCTGCGCGCGGCCCTGGGCGCCAAGGGATTGGCCTTCAAGACCGCCTCCAAGTCCGCCTCCAAGCCCGCGGCCAGGCCGGCTTCAACGCCGAAGGCAAAGTTGGCTCCGGTCAAGAAGGCCGTCAAGCCCTCCGGCACCAGCGCGGCGTCCGGCCAGATCGACGCCCATATCGCCGCGTTGGGCGATTGGCGCGGCAAGACCGTGGCCGAGTTCCGCAAGCTGGTGCTGACCGCCGTGCCCGGCATCGTCGAGGACTGGAAGTGGGGCACGCCGGTGTGGGCGCTCAACGGCAACGTCGTCGCCGCCGGAACGTTCAAGGACCACATCAAGCTCAACTTCTTCAAGGGTGCGGCGCTCAGCGACCCCAAGGGCCTATTCAACGCCGGCCTCGAGGCCAAGGGCAGCCGCGGCATCGACCTGTATGAAGGCGACAAACTCGACGCGGCCGGGCTGAAGGCCCTGGTTCAGGCCGCTGCGGCGCTCAACGCCAAGGCGTGACCGGCGAGCCCGATCGCGCACCGACATCCGGCGATATCCGGCCATTCCGGGGATCGCCTAGAAAGAGGCAAGATCATGTCCGAAAAAAGCGACCGCGACAAGCGCATGTTCCAGTCGTATCTTGACAACATCAAGGCCAAGACCGGCAAGACGCCCAAAGATTTCCAGGCCCTGGCCAAGAAGAAGGGACTGACCCAGCACGGCGAACTGATCGCCTGGCTCAAAACCGAGTTCGGGCTCGGCCACGGTCACGCCACGGCGATCACGCACATGATCAAGGGCCAGATCGGACCCGAGAAGAAGGCGGGCAGCGATGACCCCGTCGCCGCGCACTTCTCGGGCGGCAAGGCGGTCTGGCGTAAGCCGTACGATGCCCTGGCGGCCAAATTGGCCAAGTTCGGCGGCGACGTCGAGATCGCGCCGAACCGCACCTACATCAACCTGGTGCGTGGCATCAAGAAGTTCGGCATCATCCAGGTCTCGGCGGTCGATCGGCTCGACATCGGCATCAAGCTCAAGGGCGTCGCGCCGACTGACCGTTTCGAAGCCTCGGGCTCCTGGAACGCCATGGTCACGCATCGCGTGCGCATCACGGACGCCAAACAGATCGACAAAGATGTGCTGGCCTGGCTGAAGCGCGCGTATGAAGCGGCCTGATCCCCGGCGCCAGTGCGCGTCTCTGTGACCGAAACTCACCAGAGAAAGCGGCCGATCAAAAAAGAGCGGCCCCGATTGGGGCCGCCTTTTTGATCGACACTATTCAGACCGCCTCGACCAGGACCGGGACGGGCTCGGCCCGTTTGCGCTCCGGCACCCAGAGGAGGATGATCAGCGCACCCAGCGCGAGCGCCGACCAGAAAAGGAACGGCACGCCCGGGCCGAAGTCGGCCAGGCTGTTTCCGATCGGCGGGGCCAGCAGGTTACCCAGACTCGAGAAGAGAATGACGAGCCCGGTCGCCGTCCCGGCGTAGCGCGGCCCGACGCCTTCGACCTCGACGACCGCCGTCATGAAGATCGCCATGAAGCCGTCGCGCACAAAGCCGGCCAGGACGATCGCCCCCCACACCGCCGAACCGCTGACCAGACCCAATGCCCCGATCCCCAGCGTCATCGCGGCGAGCGAGGCCACAAGCACCCGCTTGCGCGATCCAAGCCGATCCGAACCGAGCGCGATCGGCAGCGTGAAGATCAGGCTGACGGTGTGGAATAACGCGAGTGCGCTGTCGGCGGTCGAGGGCACCCACCCCGCGCCGCGAAGATAGAGCGGCAGGTAGCCCAGCGCTGCCTGAATGCAGCCCGATAGACCGAACAGCACAAACCCCAGCAACCAGATCGGCCGCAGCCGGCTGACGGCTGCGAGGGATTCGCGCATCGACACGGTCGACGGCGCCGCGCCTGAAGTGTGCGCGACCGCCGGCGGTGCGGCAGGAGTGAGCGACCAGGGGATGGTCAGCAGTAGGCCGAGCACGCCGTAGAAGATCAAGACATTGCGCCACCCTCCCAGCCAGGGCGACAACCAGGTGGCGCTGACGAGCGAACCGATCAAGAAGCCGCCGGCCATGCCGAGCGAGAGCACGCCGTTGGCCAGACCCAATTGGCGCGTCGGAAACCATATGCCACAGGTTTTGAAGCCGCTAAGGGGCACCAGGGTCGTCAGACCGCCGATGAGCAGGTTGAGGACGAGCAGCGAGGTGAAGTCGAGGACGAAGCCGCGCAGGGCGCCCAGGACACTCCCGACGACACAGACGATCAGGATCAGGCGCTTTGGGCCGAAACGGTCTCCAAGCGCCCCGCCCAGCAGGCTGGTCAAAACGCCGGGCAGGGCCGAAATGCTCCACAACGCGCCGACCTCGAACAGACTCAACTTCAGGTCGCGCTGGATTTCGTTGAAGAGCACCGACAAAGCCATCATCGGCGCCGCCACGACGACGGCGTTCGTCAGCGTGGCCAGCCCGAGGACGAGCCACCGATAGGAGTGTTCAGGCCGCGGTTGAGACATATCCCCCTGCGTACGACCCTTTCGTGGCGACTGCATCGTCGCCGCGCCCGGGCCGGACCGTCCACTATAACACCCCGTCGTCGTCCGCCTGGTGTGAGGCGAGCTGTGCGCCGGCTATTTGGAGGCCAGGTACTCGGCCAATGCCTCGGCGCGCGCGGTCGTGGCCTGGGTCAAGCCGGCCACGGCGCTCTGGAAAGCCGCGACATCGCCTGTCTGCGCGACCACGGGCTCGAGCAGGGCCGCCAGCTGCGCGTAGCGAGCGGTAAGGGCCCGGGCATTGAACACACCGGCGACCGAGCGCAAAGCCGCGGTGTAGCGCGCCTGATACTCGGGATCGTCCAGCAGGTAGCGGATCAGCGGCCAGTTCTCGTTCACCTCGGCCAGGTCGAAGCTCGTCGTCCGGCTCGGGCCGCCACCACGGCCCCCGCCTTGAGAGCCCAGCACCTCGTTGTGATCCCATGAGATGAAATCGAGTTGACCGGTCTCGGGGTTCTGATAGAGGTAGTAGTTGTGCGCCATCTGGCCGTACGAGTCCCAGTGCTGCAACACGCTTCGCAGCGCCAGCCACGTCAGGAAGTCGTCGACGTTGAAGACCGTCTCCAGTTGAGCGCGCCACGTCGCCGGATCGGTCGTGCGCGCGTCGGCGTGGAGGGCGGCGTACAGGGCCGACACATCGCCCCAGTCGGCCTCCGCCGCGTTGTTCTCCTTCTGGAAGGAGTCGGTGATCTGCGCCTCGGTGCCGGCGGCCAGGCTCGCGGCCGTGCCATCGGCCTCGTAGATGTTGCCATCGTCGGAGCCGTAAACGCGATCGATGACGGTGTCGTCGACGACCTCGACGGCAAGGTACAGACCCATGTCCATCGGACCCTCGCCGTAGTCGAGCATGATCTGGTAGTAGGCGGTTCTTGAGGCCGTCAGGCCGGCGTCGGCCAGGAGTTCATAGGCCACGGCCTCGCGCATGTACGTGGCGTCGTTGAAGGCGGTCGCGAAGGACAGTTGCTTGAAACCATAGAAACGCTGGTCCGTGATCGCCGGGGTCTCGTCCTCGAATTGATCGAAGTCGAGCTTGAGCGGCAGCTTAAGCGACCCGCTGGACCAGGCGCTGCGCAGCGACGAATTGCCCTTGAAGCGCACGCCGACGTCGGTCCAGGTCGCGCCGTTGAACGACACGGTCGCGGCCACCCACATCGGGTTCTCTGCGTTGCCCGGCGCTCCAACTCCGCCCTGCGGCCCGCCGCCGGCCAGAGGCTGGCCACCGCCCTGACGCGAGCCCGTGCCCTGCGCGCCGAAGATGTCGGTCATGTTCGCCAGCATGGCGTCCCAGTCCGCGGGCGCGATCGTGATCGTCAGCTGATTGACGGTCTCGGTGGGGAAGACGATGTCGTAGTTCGGGTCGGCATCGGCGCCGTGGCTGTCCGCCGACCAACCCGCCGGCCGAGCCGCGTCAACCGCGGTCGCGCTCGAAGACGACGGCTCGGTGGCGGTGGTGGCGGACGTCGATGCGCCGGCTGCCGACATGGAAGTCGGGGTCGGATCATTTGCCTGCGTGCCGGAGCTTTCCGGAGCTGCCACGTTACAGCCGACGAGCACGAGCGCCAGGCTCAGGCCGGTGGCCTGTCGGACCCACTGAGGGATGTTCTTTTTCATGGACGGCCTGATGTGTGTTGGGTGCCTGGACCGACCCGTCGGGTCTTTCGACCCGATGGGCCGGCGAGAGAGAGAAGAGGGGCACGTCGGTGCGCTGACCTAATCGTCATCGTCTCCGACGACCACCACGTCTTCGGCCGAGCGACGCAGCAGGCGCGGCTCGTCGTAGTAGATCTTGAGGCGGGCCGAGTCGTTGATCAGATCGATCGAGCCGATCTCGACCCGGGTCACCGGCAAACCCGTGCGCGCGCGCAGATCGGCGAGCAGGGCCTGGTGATTTTCGGGCCGGATCAGCTCGAGCCGTTCGTAACGCACGCTCTTGGCGCTGAAGTATTGAAAGCCCCACTCGCGCTCGAGCACGAACAGCAGGACGACGATCACGGCATTGAGCGCAGCCAGCGCCACCCAGCCGCCCTCCTGCAGCATGACCGAGTTGATCACGGGCAGGCCGATAAGCACGAACAGATAGGTCATCTCGCGCGTCGCCATCGGATCGGTGCGATAGCGCAGCACCGAGAAAATCGCGAACAACCCGAAGCCGACCCCGACGCCGATCTCGGCCGTCGAGAGCACGCTCATCACGAAATAGATGATCGTATTGAAGGCCAGGAACGTGAACACGTAGTTCTTGCTCGGGTTGGCCGGGTAATAGATGAACCGCACGATCAATACCGCGATCGCCAGGTTGAGCGCGAAGCCCAGAAAGAGATCAGTGAGCGCCATGGTCGCCCCCGTCGGCCAGCGCGGTCACCGTGCGCAGCTGGGCCAGGAAATTGTTGTGCTTGATCTGCGGATACAGCAGGCTGACACCGACGCAGTACTTGCTGAAACCGCCGGCCCGGATGCCCAGCCGATGCATGAGCTGGATGAACGTCGTCGGCCTGACCCGACCGGCCTGCTTGACTTCGGCCGTGACCACACCCGGCAACGCCAGCGAGCGGTCATCGGTGTTGAAGCGCAGGTCGAGATCCAAAGTCACGCGCTCTGGGAAGAACCGATTGACCAACGTGATGCGGCCGTACAGGTTCCATAGCTTGGGCTGCAGGTGATCGGTGCCCGCGGGCAGCCGCTCGCGCAGAAACCGCGCCGCCTCCGGCGTAACCCGGGTCAGCAGATCGCGGGTCGGGATGCGCTCCTTGACGGTCTGGAAGCTATTGACCTTGTGCTTGACCTCGAGGAACGATGCGTTCGTCTGCACGTAACGCCGGCTGCGCACCTTGTAGCGGTTGCGCCCGCCGGCGTGGTGCCAGCGAAACAGTTCGAACTCGGGGGTGTCGAAATACAGGGTGTGATACGGGCTGAGCCGCGCGCCCTCGACCTCGAGGGCCCGGTAGTGCTGGCTGAGCAACGGCAGCGCCTCGGTCAGTTGCTCGATCCGCAACAGGTACTTGGTGTCGGTGCGGCTGAGCAGCGCCACGGCGTCCATCTCGGGCAGCGCGATCGGGTCGAAGGCCGCCAGGCCCGTCAACAGGTCCTTCGACGGCGCCTTGATCGACCCAAACGGCGACCGCGTCGCGCGAGCGGCGGGTTCAGCGGTGTGGGTGGCGGTCAACGTTGCGTTCATGATCAATGTCGGGCTTTGAAGCCCGCCTCACTAAGTTCCGTTGACCTTGTTTTAATCGTCCGTTATTCAGATCGGGTTCAGGCGGCCTGAACCGCAGAATTACCCGGGATATACGGCTGCTCTGCTCATCGCGGGCAAAACCGAAACGACGAGAGGGGCGCGAGGTTGGGCTCTCCCAACCTCGCGCCCCTCTCGTCGTTTCTCACATCCGACGTCGGACGGAATTCTCAGGCGGCGATGAAACTCAAACCGGCTCGGGCTGCGACGTCGCGAACGTAGGC
>WBZS01001005.1_pt1 | contig 25949 bp, 26 predicted proteins | sample 5204201 | NCBI WGS metagenome assembly WBZS01 (sample SAMN12344357, study PRJNA552823) | activated sludge metagenome | biome: Activated sludge suspended growth; feature: Nitrification reactor; material: Wastewater; isolation source: activated sludge from nitrification reactor of wastewater... | reverse complement strand
CAACAACCTCGCCTACGCCTACGAATCGGCAGGGGACCTGGGCCGGGCCATCCCGCTGTACCAGCAAACCCTGACCGACCGGGAGCGGGTCCTCGGCGCCGACCACCCCGACACCCTGACCTCCCGCAACAACCTCGCCTACGCCTACGAATCGGCCGGGGACCTGGGCCGGGCCATCCCGCTGTACCAGCAAACCCTGACCGACAGTGAGCGGGTCCTCGGCGCCGACCACCCGAACACCCTGACCTCCCGCAACAACCTCGCCGGCGCCTACCAGGCGACCGGGGACCTGGGCCGGGCCATCCCGCTGTACCAGCAAACCCTGACCGACAGTGAGCGGGTCCTCGGCGCCGACCACCCGAACACCCTGTCCTCCCGCAACAACCTCGCCGGCGCCTACCGATCGGCCGGGGACCTGGGCCGGGCCATCCCGCTGTACCAGCAAACCCTGACCGACATGGAGCGGGTCCTCGGCGCCGACCACCCGAACACCCTGACCTCCCGCAACAACCTCGCCTACGCCTACCGATCGGCCGGGGACCTGAGCCGGGCCATCCCGCTGTACCAGCAAACCCTGACCGACCGGGAGCGGGTCCTCGGCGCCGACCACCCCGACACCCTGACCTCCCGCAACAACCTCGCCGGCGCCTACCAGGCGGCCGGGGACCTGGGCCGGGCCATCCCCCTGTACCAGCAAACCCTGACCGACATGGAGCGGGTCCTCGGCGCCGACCACCCGAACACCCTGACCTCCCGCAACAACCTCGCCAGCGCCTTGTGGGGAGATGGTCGCCGCCGGGATGCCGCGGAGATGTTGGTTGGTGCTGCGGCTTCGGCGCTGCGGCTGTTCGGTGCCGACCATGTGGTGACCCGTCAACTGCTTGCGAACGCGGCGGTCGCGGTCGAGGAGTTTCCCGACCTGCGGCTCCCCGGAGAGCAGTGAGTCTCGGGCGACTGTGTGGCCGAGCGACGGCCCCGGGGTGCGGTCCACAGTGGAGGCGGCGTTTCGGTCCACACTGAGGCGTGGACGGTGTAGAGCCGCATGCCTGATCGCTTCTGCCCTTGCGTTGCTTGGGCTCGGTAGGACTGGGGGGACCAGCAGGTGGCGTTGGGGTACACCCCAACGCAACACCCGCCCCGAACCGTCACAACGTGGCACTAGAGTCCCCCACGAGCCATTCACCACACACCGGAGCGAGGGTCTAGACATGACGCCACAGGGACTCACCGTCGGCTACGTCCGCGTCTCCAGCACCGACCAGAACCTCGCCCGCCAACTCGACGCCCTCGGCCCCGTCGACCGACTCTTCGAAGACAAGGTCAGCGGCGGCTCCCGCACCGACCGCCACGGCCTCAACGACTGCCTGCGCTACATCCGCGACGGAGACACCGTCCGCGTCGCCTCCATGGACCGCCTCGCCCGCTCCCTGGCCGACCTCCAACAGATCGTCGACGAGATCCTCACCAAAGGCGCCAGCGTCCACTTCGTCAAAGAGAACCAGACCTACACCCCCGCCGGCGACGACTCCATGAGCCGACTCCTGCTCCACATCCTCGGCGCGTTCGCCGAGTTCGAACGCAACCTCATCCGTGAACGCCAAGCCGAAGGCATCCGGATCGCTAAAGCCGCCGGCAAGTACCGCGGACGAGCCAGATCCCTCTCCCCAGCCCAGGTCGCAGCGGCCAGAGCCCAACTCGAGCAGGGCGTCCCCAAGGCGCGGATCGCGCGGGACCTGGGCGTCGACCGCTCCACCCTCTACCGGGCGCTCGGCCGCGACGATCAACCGACCACCAGCGAGGCCACGCAGGCCCTGTCAGCGGCCTCTGAAAGACTGCCGCGGTGAGCGTGATGAGCAAAGAGGCTGAGCGGGCGGAACTCCACAAGACGATCTGGCGGATCGCGAATGATCTTCGCGGCAGCGTGGATGGGTGGGATTTCAAGGCCTACGTGCTGGGGATCCTGTTCTACCGGTTCATCTCCGAGAACCTGACCGCCTACCTCAACGAGCAAGAACGCCAAGCCGGCAACCCCGACTTCGACTACGCCCATCTCAGCGCGGAAGAGGCCGGCTACGGCATGGCCGAGACGGTCAACGAGAAGGGCTTCTTCATCTTCCCGGCCGACCTGTTCGTCAACGTCTGCGCCCGCGCGCGCCACGACGCGAACCTCAACGAGACCCTGAGCCGGGTGTTCACCAACATCGAGGCGTCCGCCAAGGGTGCTGCCAGCGAGGACGACTTCAAGGGCCTGTTCGACGACCTGGACGTCAACAGCAACAAGCTCGGCCCGACCGTCGCCCGGCGCAACGAGCGACTCGTCAAGCTCCTGGACGCCGTGGGCGACCTCAACCTGGGTACCTACACCGACCACACGATCGACGCCTTCGGCGATGCCTACGAGTACCTGATGCAGATGTACGCCTCCAGCGCTGGCAAGTCCGGTGGGGAGTACTACACGCCGCAGGAGGTCTCCGAGTTGCTGGCGCGCATCACCGTGGTCGGGAAGACCGAGGTGAACAAGGTCTACGACCCGGCGTGCGGTTCGGGGTCGCTACTGCTGAAGTTCGCGAAGGTGCTCGGCAAGGACAAGGTGCGCCAAGGGTTCTTCGGCCAGGAGATCAACCTGACCACCTACAACCTGTGCCGGATCAACATGTTCCTGCACGACATCAACTACGAACAGTTCGACATCGCCCACGGCGACACCCTCACCGACCCAGCCCACTGGGACGACGAACCGTTCGAGGCGATCGTCTCCAACCCGCCCTACTCCATCAAGTGGGAGGGCGACGCCAACCCGCTGCTCATCAACGACCCGCGATTCTCGCCGGCCGGCGTGCTGGCACCCAAGAGCAAGGCCGACCTGGCGTTCACGATGCACATGCTGAGTTGGCTGGCGGTCAACGGAACCGCGGCCATCGTCGAGTTCCCCGGCGTGCTCTACCGCGGTGGGGCGGAGCAGAAGATCCGCAAGTACCTGATCGACAACAACTACGTGGACGCCGTCATCCAGCTGCCGCCGGACCTGTTCTTCGGCACCACCATCGCGACGTGCATCATCGTGCTGAAGAAGTCCAAGCGCGACAACGCCGTGTTGTTCATCGACGCGTCGGCCGAGTTCGTCCGTCAAGGCAACAAGAACAAGCTCACCGACGCCAACCAGGCCACCATCCTGGACGCCTACACCCAGCGAGCGGACGCCGACCACATCGTCAAGCTCGTCGACAACGCCGACATCGCCGCCAACGGCTACAACATCGCCGTCTCTTCCTACGTGGAGGCCAAGGACACCCGCGAAGCCACCGACATCACCGCCCTCAACGCCGAGATCGCCCGCATCGTCGCCCGCCAACAGCAACTCCGCGAACAGATCGACGCCATCGTCGCCGACCTCGAAGGCTCAGACGCGTGAGCCGCATCGACGAACTCCTCGCCCAGCACTGTCCAAACGGCGTCGCGTCGAGGCGGCTGAAGGAGGTTGCCCGCATCCGCAACGGCAGGGACTACAAGGGCTTCGATGTGGGAAACGTCCCGGTCTACGGAACCGGAGGCGTCATGACTTTCATCGATACCTCTGTCTACGACCGGCCATCTGTACTCATCCCGCGCAAGGGATCGCTCAACAAGCTCTACTTTGTCGATCAGCCGTTCTGGACTGTCGACACCATCTTCTACACCGAGATCTTCGACCACATGATGCCGAAGTTCTTTTACTACTTCCTGCAGACACAGCATCTTGAGGACCTTAACCAAGCGGGTGGCGTGCCCAGCTTGACGCAGTCAGTTCTCAACGAGCTGACGGTCCCGGTTCCGCCGCTGGAGGTACAGCGGGAGATCGTGCGCATCCTTGACACGTTCACGGAGCTGGAGGCGGAGTTGGAGGCGGAGTTGGTAGCGCGCCGACGCCAGTACGACCACTATCGGAGGAGCCTCCTGGCGTTCGATGATGAGGTCGAACTAGCGTTTCTTGGGGACATTGCGACGATTGGAACTGGGAGCCACGATACCAAGGACGCTATCTTGGGCGGGAAGTACCCGTTCTATGCACGCGGCCGCCAGCCCTTACGTCTCGACTCCTTCGATTTCGACGATGTTGCCATTATCACTGCCGGCGATGGTGTGGGAGTTGGAAAAGTATTCCATTTCACCGCCGGGCAGTATGCACTTCACCAACGCGCCTATCGAATTGTGCCCAATGATGAGGTCGATGCGCGCTACATCTATCACTTCTTGGTTTCAGATTTCGCGCGATACCTCGAGCGCACGTCTGTTCATGCGTCTGTGACATCGCTACGGCGTCCCATGTTCCTAAAGTACCCGGTTCCCCTGCCGCCCTTCGACGAGCAGCATCGCATCTCCACCATCCTTGACGCCTTCGATGCACTCGTGAATGACTTGTCTGTGGGTTTGCCGGCGGAGTTGGCTGCGCGGCGCCGGCAGTACGAGTACTACCGGGACCGGTTGTTGACGTTTGAGGAGTTGGGGGCGTGACGGTCGGGGTGGTCGTCCCCCCGGCCTTGACTGTTCCTATAACGGACAATAACCTCCATGATATGAGAACTCAGGCGCCGTTGTTGGCTCCGGTGTTTCGGTCGGAGGGGCAGGCCCGGCTGCTGGCGGTGGTGTTGCTGGGCGCCGACGAGTTGAGCATCGCTGATCTGGCGGAGCGTGCGGGTCTGGCGTATCCGACGGTTCATCGTGAGGTGGGCCGGTTGTTGAGTGCCGGGATCTTGGTGGAGCGACTGGTGGGGAAGAGCCGGCTGGTGCGGGCGAATCCGGGAAGTCCGTTGACGGCGCCGTTGCGGGAGATCTTGTTGGTGGCGACCGGGCCGGTGACGCTGCTGGCCGAGGAGTTGGCCGGTGTGTCGGGGGTGGAGGCGGTGTTCTTGTACGGGTCGTTCGCGGCGCGGATGCGGGGCGTTGAGGGGCCGGCGCCGCAGGACATCGACGTGATGGTGATCGGGTCGGCGGAGGCGGGTGCTGTCTTTGACGCCTGCGAGCGGGTGGAGCGGCTGGTGGGCCGCCCGGTCAACCCGACGATCGTGTCCCGGGCCGAACTGCAGCACCACAGTGGCTTCCTGGACCATGTTCGTTCCAGCCCGATCGTGCCGGTGTTGGGGGAGGTGCCGTGGCCGTGACGCCGTTGACGGCGGCGCAGCAATCGGCGGTCGAGGTGCTCGTCGCCGCGGGGCGGCTGGCGGTGGTGCCGGTCGATCTATTGCGGGCGGCCGTGTTCGTGCGGCACGCCGAGGAGGCGATTGTGGATCTGCCGAACCTGACCCGGGTGCAGAACCGGTACAACCTGGCTTACGACGCCTGTCACGATCTGGGGGAGGCGTTGCTGGCCGGCTACGGCTACCGCACGACCAGCGGGCCGGGTCAGCACGAGGCGCTGGGCCGGTTCCTGCGGGCGGTGCTGGACAGTCCGCCCGGGCAGCGGGAGGCCCGGCGCTACGAGCAGCTGCGCCGGTCCCGTAATCAGCAACGCTACGACGCGCGTCCGGTGGGTGAGGCGGAGGCGGCGTTGGCCGAGGAAACCGCGCGTGGCCTGTTGGCCGCGGCCATCGCGCGCGGGGTGACGGCATGACCCACGAGGGCGTCCGGCGCTATGAGCCGATCGCGCTGAGCGCCGAAAGCACGGTGGTGGCCGAGTTCATCCCGGACCCAGCTGCGCAGAGTGGCTACCAGTCCGAGGCGGACCTGGAGGCGACGTTCATCGCACTCCTGGCGGAGCAGGCCTACGAGTATCTGCCGGTGCACTCGCAGGCCGAACTGGTGGCGAATCTGCGGGTCCAGTTGGAGGCGTTGAACAAGGTCACGTTCAGCGACGCGGAGTGGCAGCGGTTCTTCTCCCAGCAGATCGCCTCAGCGAACGAGGGGATCGTCGAGAAGACGGCGAAGATCCAGACCGACCACGTCCAGGTGCTGAGGCGCGACGATGGGTCGTTCAAGAACATCTACCTGCTCGACAAGACCCATATCCACAACAACCGGCTGCAGGTGATCAACCAGTACGAGGTGCCGGCCGCGGTGACCGGCGCCGGCGGCGTCCCGACGGGTGGGGGTGCGTTTGCGAACCGGTATGACGTGACCATCCTGGTGAACGGGTTGCCGTTGGTGCAGGTGGAGTTGAAGCGCCGCGGGGTGGACCTGCGGGAGGCGTTCAACCAGATCAACCGGTACGCCCGCGAGTCCTTCTGGGCCGATGCCGGCTTGTTCGAGTACGTGCAGCTGTTCGTGATCAGCAACGGCACCTTGACGAAGTACTACTCCAACACGGTCCGCGACCAGCACCTCGCCGAGGCCGCCGGGAAACGCAGCCGCCGGAAGACCTCGAACAGTTACGAGTTCACCAGTTGGTGGGCCGACGCCCACAACCGGCCGATCACCGACCTGGCCGGGTTCACGAAGACGTTCTTCGCCAAGCACACCTTGTTGAACATCCTGACCCGGTACTGCGTGTTCGACGCCGACCACAAGCTGTTGGTGATGCGGCCCTACCAGATCGCGGCCACCGAGCAGATCCTGCGCCGCATCGAGACCGCCACCAACACCCGACGCCTCGGCACGATCGCGGCCGGCGGGTACGTGTGGCACACCACCGGGTCCGGGAAGACGCTGACCAGTTTCAAGACCGCCCAACTCGCCACGAAGCTGCCCGCCATCGACAAGGTCCTGTTCGTCGTGGATCGCAAGGATCTGGACTACCAGACGATGCGCGAGTACGAACGCTTCGAGAAGGGGGCGGCGAACTCGAACACCTCCACCCGGGTGTTGAAGCGGCAGTTGGAGGACCCGGCGGCGCGGATCATCATCACCACGATCCAGAAGCTGGCCCGGTTCATCGCCCAGAACGCCAAACACGAGATCTACACCGGGCACGTGGTGATCATCTTCGACGAGTGCCACCGCTCCCAGTTCGGCGACATGCACACCGCCATCACCAAGGCGTTCAAGACCTACCACCTGTTCGGGTTCACCGGCACCCCGATCTTCGCCGTGAACGCCGGCAGCAGCGCCACCCCCGGGTTACGGACCACCGAGCAGGCGTTCGGGGACCGGCTGCACACCTACACGATCGTGGACGCCATCCGCGACGCCAACGTGTTGCCGTTCCGGATCGACTACATCAACACCATCAAGACCTCGGCGGTGATCGCCGACAAGCAGGTGCCGGCCATCGACACCGAGAAGGCGCTGCTGGCCCCGGAACGCATCGCCCAGGTCGTGGCCTACGTGCGGGAGCACTTCGACCAGAAAACCAAACGCAACGCCACCTACACGCTGGCCGGGAAGCGGCTGGCCGGGTTCAACTCGCTGTTCGCGACGGCGTCCATCGAGGCGGCGAAGCGCTACTACAACGCGTTCACCGACCGGCAAGACGAACTCCCCGCCGATCAGCGGCTCAAGGTGGGCCTGATCTACAGCTACGCCGCCAACGAGGCCGAACCCGACGGGCTGCTCGGCGAGGAAGACTTCGAAACCCAGGGCCTCGACCAGAGCTCACGCCAGTTCCTGGAGGATGCCATCCAGGACTACAACGACCTGTTCGGCACCAGCTACGACACCACCGCCGACCGGTTCGGCAACTACTACAAGGACCTGTCGTTGCGGTTGAAGAACCGCGAACTCGATGTGGTGATCGTGGTCAACATGTTCCTCACCGGGTTCGACGCCACCACCTTGAACACCCTGTGGGTGGACAAGAACCTCCGCGCCCACGGCCTCATCCAGGCCTACTCGCGGACCAACCGGATCCTGAACTCGGTCAAGACCTACGGCAACATCGTCAGCTTCCGGAACCTCGAGGACCAAACCAACGAGGCCCTGGCCCTGTTCGGCAACGCCGACGCCCAAGGGGTGGTGCTACTCAAACCGTACGGGGACTACTACGACGAGTACGCCGCCAAGGTCACCGACCTGCTCGACAGCTACCCCGCCGGGCAGTTGATCGTCGGAGAGGACCAGCAGAAACAGTTCATCGCCTTGTTCGGGGCGATCCTGCGGCTACGGAACATCCTGACCAGCTTCGACGACTTCGCCGGCAACGAGATCCTCACCCCCCGCCAGTTGCAGGACTACCAAAGCCTCTACCTCGACCTGTACGCCACCTTCCGCACCGTCACCGACGCCGAGAAGGAAACGATCAACGACGACGTCGTCTTCGAGATCGAACTGATCAAACAGGTCGAGGTCAACGTCGACTTCATCTTGATGCTGGTCCGCCAATACCTGGACCAGCACGGCCAACCCGGGGACGTCGAGGTCCGCGCCACCATCGCCCGCGCCATCGACGCCAGCCCGTCGCTGCGCAACAAGAAGGACCTCATCGAAGCGTTCGTCGACTCCCTCACCGTGGACGCCGACGTCGACCACGCCTGGCAGCGCTTCGTCGCCGTCAAACGGGCCGAGGACCTCGACCGCATCATCACCGAGGAGAACCTGCGACCCGACGAAACCCACCAGTTCATCGCCCGGGCCTTCCGCGACGGCGCCGTCCCGACCGCCGGCACCGCCGTCACCCGCATCCTGCCGCCGGTCTCCCGGTTCGCCAAAGCCAACCACCACAGCCTCAAGAAACAGACCGTCCTAGACAAACTGACCGCCTTCTTCGGCCGCTACTTCGGACTCGCCTAACAGACGCGAACCCCCGGCGCTGGCGCGGGCAGGTTCAGAGTTCGTCGAAGAAGTCCTCGTCGACGCCGCCGAGCATCACCGTCGGTCTGACGGGACGCCGCCGCCAGCGACCCCGGGGCATCATCCATCGTGACCACTGTCGAACGGCTGACCACCAGTTGAGAGGCTCGCGGTTCATCGACGCGTCGCGTGACGATGGGCTGGTGACCAGTGTGGAGAACTTCGACCGGCGTGGCCATTACGACCCCGACGAGCCGCTCCTGGTGCCGTGGGCTGACGCGATCGCCGCTCGCAACGCGGTCGCGCAACTCCTCCTGCTGGTGCGCCAGGACGAGCTGTCTGAGTACCGACGGTTCACGCTCAAGGGCGGGTTGGCGATGAGTGTCCGGCCCGTCGAGCGGGATCTCCAATCCGACGCCGAAGTCGAACAGTGGCTGGAGGCACTTCGTGATCGGCTGCGCGGGTATCTCCCACCCGTCGGCAACACGCCCTACACGCCGATGCCCTGATCCCCCTCAGGCTCCGTCCCCTGGTTCGGTCTGGACGGTGAGGAACTCCGCCCGCACGTCCCGCAACCGCACGTGCGTGTCGTCTTTCTCCAGGGCCCAGAAGTCCCAGCCGTTGGTGGCGCGACCTCCGCGCGCTTCGGCGCCTGCCGCGGAGGGGGTCGGGTGCACGGTGCCCTGGTAGACCACGGCCGCGTCCGGGTCCACGTACGCCACCGCCGGCCACGCCCGGCTGGTCGAGATCAGCAGGTCTCCGGCGTCGACCAGTCCGGCCTCGAGGAGTTGCTTCAGTTCGACGTCGTAGCGGGCGGGGGCGCCGCTGCGCGACCGGTGTTTGGTGACGCCGAGATGCTGCATGCGCAGGTCATCGAGCCGCACCTCACCCTCGGGTCCCTGCACAGCCCAGAAGTGCCATCCGTTGGTGTTGCGGTCTCCCTTAACAGCCTGAGCGGCGGTGGACAGCGTGCCGTACGCGGTGCCGTTCCAGGTGATGGCGCCGTCGTAACCGACCAGGGCCTGCGCCGCGGTCGCCGGGTCGGTGGACACCAGTTGGTCCCCGCCTCGGAGCAGCCCGGCCTCCAACAGATCCGCGACCGTGACCTTGAACTCCGTGCGCGGCCGGCGGGGGGTCGCCGACGTGATCGACACCGACCGCGAAACCAACACCGCCTCCGGCGGCGGGACCCAGGCCAACTCGGTGGGTGTCTGCGCCGGTGTCGCATCGAGGTAGCGACGGCGCAGAGTCGACAACCGGGTGGCCTCCCCCGCGCTCTCAACGGCCCAGAAGTCCCAGCCGTTGACCGGTGTCCCCTCACACACCGCCGAAGCGGCCCCGGAGGCGCTCGGGAAAATCCGGTCCTCCCACGTGATGGTGGCATCGGCGTTGACCGTCGCGGTAGCCGGCCAGGCGTTACTGGTGGACACCAACCGCTCCCCCGCCCGCAGCATCCCAGCCGTCAGCAAATCGGCGATCGACACATTGAACGCCGTCCGCGGTGAACGGCGAGACGCCGCCGCCGGGACCGCCCGCACAGCAGCCGCCACGGGATCCACCGAACCCACGGCCGACACCAACGGAAGGACCGGCTCGATGATCTCGGGGGCGCTCTCGGTCTCGTACCCCAGCATCCGCAGCACCCGCACCACGGGATCGCGCAGCGACCGGAGCATGCGCAACTCATACGGCGGGACACTGTCGTCGCGGGGACGTTGCTGGTTGTCCACCCTGGCCCGTTGGGCGGTGGAGAACAGGTCGTACAGATCCCCTTCGAGCCAGCCGGCCTGCGAGGAGGTCAGCCCGTACAGCACCACCCGGCGCACCATCAACGCCCGGACCCACTGCTTGCCGCGAACATGTTCCATGATCCGGGTACGCAGACCCGCCGGCGACTTGCCGACGTAAACGTTGTAACCGCCGTCCTCGCCGATCGTGCCCAACAGCATGTACACGCCAACCGCGTTCCACTCCTCGCTCAGCGACTGGATGCTGGACTTGTCGACCAGCGCGATCGCCAACCCGACCTCGTTGTCGTGGAACTCCATCGGCTTGCGCGGCCCATCAGGAAGCAGCACCGTGAACGGCTGGCGAGCATCCTTCTCACGCACCACAACCAGCCACTCTCAACCTCTCGCCCCGACACCGCCCGGCAGCCGCCGGCAGACACCCGCACCGGGCATTCCCGCCAACCGGCAGCGTCGATAGCCGCCCATGCGTGGCCATATGCGCATCGCTGACGTCCCATGTCATGACTCCGCTGCTCATCTCCTGCAATCGAGGGAATACGCTCATACCGACCGGCTCAACCTACCGACAAGCACAGAAGCTCAGCGCAAGGGCTCGCAGGGAACAGGGCCACCGCACGGCTGACTGACGGCACCGTTATGCCGAACGCCACAACTCGATCGCCTCGACCATCCGGCCCGAGAGCCTGGGGTGGGAGGTGACTCTCGCCCGCGGTGAGGATGGCGTCGGCGTCGGCGGCTTCGAGGATGCGCAGTGCGTTGATGAGGGCGTCGGTGGTGTCGATGTCGTAGAAGTGGGTGACCGGGGCCTCGAACACGCCAGCGAGGGCGGCCACGACGTCCATGGTGGGGTTGGTACTCAGCTCAGCCTGACCCGTGGGTGGCGGGCGTGGCTGGGGCTGAGGTGGTGGCCGTGGTCGGCGACGGCCCGGGCGAGGGCGCGGTCGGTTCAGCCGCGCCCGTCTGGTCGGGGCTGTTGCAGCAAACTCCCGTCGAAGGGTGAAGCAAACGCTCTGGTCCGCCGACCGAGCCTCCGGCGGTGCGCACTATCGCGCGGTTCCGGCGGGAGGCCCAAGGCGTTACAGGAGGTGGGAGAAGATTCCCAGCGCCCGGCGGTCCTGCCGGACGCTGTTCGAGAAGGGACGCCGACTGACCCCACGCCCCACACCCGAAATCACCACTCGACCGAATCCCGAAACGCAGAAACGATCACCCACGAATCAGCGTCGGCGCATCGAGGCTCAGACAAAGCGACCGCATGCGGGTCCACGCAGGGATGGTCATGGTCGCGGATGCACTGCTGACCGAAGTGTCTGCACGGATCGATAGCGTGAGCGCGTGAGGACGTCTGACTTCTGGATCGAGGGGAACCCGGCGGACCTGTGGGGGCCTTTTCGGCGTCTCGACACCGCGCTGCTCGAACGCATCACACGCGGACCCATCCCCGAGCACCCCGACGTCGAGGTGGGAGTCGCGCTCGCTAGGTTCACCCACGACCAGTTCGAAGGTCACGGCACTGGTGGCGCTGACATCAACCAAGTGCAGTCCATGGTCCTGATGCGCGCCCTGAAGGTCGTGCTGGCCAGGCTAGGCATCACCAGCTTCGTGCCGCCCTTCCGGGACTTCGACACGTTCTACAAGCACTGGAAGAGCGTGGGGGCCAGCGGCAGCTGGCAGGCCAGGCGGGACATCCTGGATGAGCACTTCGAGCCCCTCCACGCACTGCTTGACGAGCGCGAGGCTGGCTCGATCACTTCGACCCTGGCCTCGCCCATTTCGACGCGCCGGGTCACTGGCTGGCCGCGCGTCGACGAGGAGGTCTCCGAACTGCGGCGCCACTTCGAAGCGGCCTCGACGCAGCAGGACTACTCCAACGTCGGCAACGACTGCGTCGCCCTTCTGGAGGCGATCTCTGAGAGTGCCTACGATCACGAGCGGCACCGCCGACAGGAAGAGGCAGAGCCCCCGGTGGCGAGCACCAAGGCCCGACTCGACCGCTTCGTCGAGGTCGAGCTTGCGGGGGCCGAGAACGCGGAGCTGCGGAAGCTGGTCAGATCGGCGATCGAGTTCGCCCAGGCCGTCAAGCACAGACGCTCGACGGTGTCGCGCACCGAGGCCGGGATGGCCGCGGACGCCGTGATCCTGCTGGCCCATCTAATGAGGAGGATCGAGGTGTCGCGGTAGCCCGAGCGGGACCCACAGCAGCGGCACCAGAGCGCCTGGGTTCACAGGTTCCAACGCAGAATCAAAGGGGTTTCGACCTTCCTCACGCCTACGCGCTGTCTGGGGTTCCCAGTGCGCACTCTGCCCGGCGTCGGACAAGCCAGTCGGGACTGACGCGAAGAATTCTGTCGAACGGGTTTGTAGGTGCGATAATGCCTAGAATCGTGCCTAAAGAAGGTAGCCTGCTGGGGTGAAACAGCCGCCGCCGTCGGGCTTCCTCCGGCGGCGCGGCGGCCGCCGACCCGAGGCCTCCAGGATCGTGAGGACGAGCCGTGACCCAGTCCGTTCCTGACGAAGCCGGGCCGCCGACGTCCCCGCTGGATCAGCTGCTGGCCGACGCGGCCGAGTACGCGACCCACGCCCGGTCGGCGGCGACCTTGCGGGGCTACCGCTCCGACTGGGCCGACTTCGGCGCCTGGTGTCTCCAGCTCGGCCTCGATGCCCTGCCCGCCACCCCGGAGTCGGTGGCGGCCTATCTGGTGTTCCTGGCGCGCGCGGACGCCGCGGTCGGCACCATGGCCCGCCGGCTGTCCTCGATCGGCCACTACCACCGCGCCGCCGGGCAGCCGGACCCGACCGCTGACCCAGCCGTCCGGTACGTGATGGCCGGCATCCGTCGCGACCTCGGCCGGCGCCCCGACCAGGCCACGCCCCTAGGGCGTGTCTCGTAACCGCTTGAGCCAGCGGGTGATGGCGTTCAGGACGGCCGCGCCGCGGTAGACGATGGAGAGCTTGTCGTAGCGGGTGGCGAACCCGCGCCATTGCTTGCCGTGGTTGAACGACCGCTCGACCTGGTTGCGGTTCTTGTAGTCGTCGGCGTCGAAGGTCGGTGGTCGACCCCCGGCATGGCCCCGACGTTTCCGGTTCGCGATCTGGTCGGCCGGCTCGGGAATGGTGGCCGTGATCCCGCGGGCCCTGAGCAGGGTGCGGTGCCCCCGCGATGAGTAGGCCTTGTCGCCGCGCAACCGGTCCGGCGTGGTCCGCGGCCGGCCCGGCCCGATCCTGGGCACCACCAGGTGGTCCAGCAACACCGGCAGCATCGGCGAATCCCCGGATTGGCCGGCCGACACCACGACCACCATCGGCGCGCCCCGGCCATCCACGAGGTGGTGGATCTTGCTGGTCAACCCGCCACGAGAACGCCCGATGCCGTGGTCGTCAGGCTCGACGCGCAGATTCTTGTAGTTCTCGGGTGCCCCCCCTCGGCAGGTTCGTGCCGTGCTGGTGGGCCCGGTTGATCGTGGAGTCCACGTTGACCGACCAGTCCACCAGGCCGGCCGCGTCAGCCTCGGCCATCAGCGTGGTGTGGATCTTGTCCCACGTGCCGTCCTCGCTCCAGCCCCGGTGCCGGGCCCACACCGTTTGCCACGGGCCGAACTCCGCGGGCAGGTCCCGCCACGGGCTACCGGTGCGGTACCGCCACACGATGGCCTCGACCACCCGCCGGTGGTCACTCCACGGCCGACCACCCTTGGCCCCCGCCCGGGGCATCAACGGCTCCAACCGAGTCCAGTCCTCATCGGTCAGTATCGGCATCCGAGTCACGGCCCTCACCCTGCCCGAAAACCCCCAAGTGAGTTACGAGACACGCCCTAATGCCCCCGCTGCTGTTCGACGCCCTGGACGGCTGCCCGAGCGTGTTCGCCGGCGCCGACGGTCCCGAGGTGCACCTGCGCGGGCTCCGCGACCGGGCCATCCTGCTGGTCGGTTTCGTCGGCGCGCTGCGCCGCTCCGAGATCGCGGCCGCCGACGTCGAGGACCTGCACGAGCATCCCCTCGGCCTGGTCCTCGATATCCCCACCTCGAAGACCCGCCACGACGCCACCCAGCCACCCGATTCGGTGGTGCTACCCCGGTCCCGGACGCCAGGCCACTGCCCGGTAGTACAGCTGCGCAGCTGGCTCGAGGCCGCCGCGATCACGTCCGGTCCGATCTTCCAGGCGACGACCCCGCGCGGGAACCGGCTCGCTGGCAACCGGCGCCTCGCGGGCGCCCACATCAACACCATCGTCCAGGCCGCCCTGCAGCGCATCGACATCGACCCGGACAGCGCCGGCTACAGCGCCCACTCGCTGCGGGCCGGGTTCGTCACCTACGCCGCGGCCCGGGGCGCCAGCGATCGTGCGATCGCCCGTCAGACGCGCCACCGCGACCTCGCCAACGTCGCCGTCTACACCCGGCACGAGTCGGCGTGGACCGACAACGCCGCCACCGAGCTGGGGCTGTGATGCGAGCGGACTGGGCCGTGGGGCTGGTGCTGTCCGTCATGAGTAACCTCGGCGCGAGCTGAGCCGAAAAGCGGCCGGCGAGGTGTGGCCGGTGGCGTCACCCCAAGACCTCCGGGGCGGGAATATCGTCTTCGCAAACCAACCAGGCCCTGGCCCTGTTCGAAAACGCAACTTCGGACTGGCGCAACGGACGCAAACCGCGGTCGCAAAGGATGTCAAGGGCCTGTCCCTGGACGCCGCCATCGGCGTATCACCCTCAACCCACCGCAAGGTTGAAGAGCCCGTATCCGCCGGGTCGGCAGCCGGGGTCTCGGGGGCGTCTGTTTGCCCGCGTGTTCGCGGTGGATTCAGACGTCGGCGGGTTCCGCTCCGCCCCGCGTCCTTCTCTCCTTTCAGGCCCGTCACGAGCCCCTCTCCTGCGGGTCAGCGGCGCCAGGCGTAGACGCGTTCGGTGGCGAGCAGGGGGGCGTCGGGGGGTCCTTTGATGTAGGGCTCGCGGTAGATGCGTTTGCGGAGGGATTGCTTGGGGCCGTGGGGTTGCAGCGCCCAGTGGCCGCGGACCACCCACCGGTGTTGGTAGGTGCGCCCGGTGGGGCTGTCGGTGGGGGTTTCTTCGTAGCGCAGCGGCCGCAGGTCGATCACGGCGACCTGGTCGGTGACGGTGGTGGCCGGGGTGGGTGGTTTGCCGGTGCGTGCGTCGAGGTCGCGGTGGTGGGCCAGGGTCGGGGTGTTCATCAGGATGTTCATGGCGGCCAGGAATGCCAGCACGCCGTGGCTGCTGTGCGCCTGGTCGCCGCCGGTCTGGACGGTAGTGCTGTAGCCGCCGGGTTGGGCGTGGTGGAACACGGCCTGGTCGTCGTCGCTGAACACCACCCCGTCAGCGGTGGTGGGGACGGTGAGTTCCCATAGTCCTTGGAGTTCGGCGTGGGGGGCGATCCGGAACGGCAGGTCACCGACCCGGGTGTAGGCGGTGACCCGGTACAGGGGCCGTTTCAGGTCGGGGTACCACGACAGCGCCCACAGCGGCGCCTGGCCGGTCCAGGTGCGGCCGGGTTGGCCGGCGCCGGGGTCGAGGTACTCGGTGAGGGAGCCGGTCGGCACTTCCGGGAGTGGTTGTTCGAACAGCACCAGTCCGATGGGGGTGACGAAGTCGGCGACAGTGAAGCCGGGCAGGTCCTGGGAGGCGTCCAGGGCTTGGGCGGCCATGTCGGTGGCCACCCAGAACAGCTGCGCCGCGGCCAACGCGGCCAGGTCGCGTTCCAGGTTCGCCAGCCGGCGGACGTGGGTGGTGCGCCAGCCCGGGAAGCGGGCCTCCAACATCCCCAGCTGGGGATGGTTGATCGCCGTCCGGTACAGCTCGGCTGTGATCTCCCCGCCGGCCAACACCTGCCGGCGTTGGGTCGGCACCGCCCGCACCGACCACCCCGGGATCGGACGACTCACGGGCTACCTCCTCCTCGTGCTCGCTCGGTCGGGGCTCCCGCGACCCCCTGGGGCGGGCGTCCAGGGCCACAGGGAGTCAGCGTCGGGTGGGCGGGTCGGCGCTGGTGGAGCAGGCCTTCGCGGTGGCGATCGCCGCAGCGGGGTGCAGCAGCTGGACACCATAGCCGGCTCCGCTCCACTGGTCGGACACGTTCGCCATCCGGTGGGTGGCGGGGTTGTACAAGAACATCCTCACGCCGCGGCCCTCGCTGCGGTTCACCGCGAGGAGGGACAGCCCCTTGGCGTTCAGATCGACCGCCGCCGCGCCGACCAGCCCCAGCGCCAGGTCTCGCACCCGAACGTCTTCGAACTCGGTCAGGGCACGGCAGCGGAACTCGGCCTGGTCGACGATCACCGTGGGCACGACGGTGGCGGACGTGGCCGGCATGGCTGATTCGGTGGTGGTGGTTGCGGCGGGGACGCGGGGCAGGGACGCGGCCGGGATGGGAGTGACCCCCGGTGGTGGGGCGTCCGGATTCGGGGTGCAGCCAGCCAGGAAGGCGAGGGCTGCCGCTGTGAGGGTGACCAGCTTCAGCGTGTCCACAACCCCTGATCCTAACCACGGCCAGAAGCACGCCGACCCCACCAGAGACAGGCGAGCGAGCGACCAACGGCCCCATCCCCCGTCTGGGCACCGGATCCCTTTCTCAGGGCCTGGCCCAGGGGCCAGCGTGAACGGGTGGGTCACCGTGCATCTGCCAGTTCTGGACAGTGGGTCACGGAAGCGCCCACCGCCGCTTCTGCTGCGCACCAACCACGAGGGCATCCGGTGGCTGCCGGATCCGGTCCGTGGTCGTGGACGGGGATGCTCAGCAGTCGGGGATGCTGTGGGGCAGGGTGTCCCAGTCGATGACGGTGCCGGGCGTCTGCGGGGCAGGGGTCGGGTACGGAGGGAGCAGGACGACCGGGTCGCCGAGCAGGATGGGCCGTTCGGCCTGGGTCGCGAGAGGGACGGTGTGGCCGGTGGCGAGGTCCCTCAGCAGCCAGCCGTCCACGGTGTGGGCCACCACCAGGTTCTGGTAGGCCGAGACCCAGCGAACATCGGTGGCCAGTTGCCGGGTCCCCCCGGTCGCGGGGTCGTACTCCCAGGCGGCGGAGTGGGGATCGTCGCCGAGGTAGAAGATGACCGTGTCGCGGCCCGACGGAACCCCTCCTCGGGTGGCGCCGTCGAGGGTGGCGGCCCAGCCGGGCGGCAGCGTCGCCGGCGCCAGGTCACCGAGGTTGACGGCCTCCCAGGCCCCGTCCGGCGTGTGCCGCAGCAGAAGATCCTTCCAGACCATGAACGGTATCGTGCCGTCGATCCGGCCCAGGGTCTGGGTGGTGGCCACGGTGTCGGTTTCGTTCAGTGGCACCTCCCCCAGCCGCAGGACGGCGTCCGGGCCCGGGGCTTGGGGCCAGTCCAGCCAGCGCAGCTTCCCATCGGCGATCTTGAAGTGGGTCCGCATCCGCACGGTGGCCAGATCGGTCGATGACCGCAGCCAGAACTCCCGCAGCAGGACCCGCGGGGGGGCGCCCGGCCCATCGACCACCACCAACCGCCCCCGGGTGGGCTCACTGTCGTCCGCCGCCTGCGCCCCGATGAAGAACACCCCCGTGGTTGCGTCGGCGGCCAACGCCGCGGCGGTCTCACCGGCCCCGGTCAGCACGCTAAGCGACGCTTGAACCCCGGCTTGGTAGACCGCGGTCAGCTGCTGGTCGCCGACCCACGCCGAGGCCACCAGCTGCCCTGTCGGCAGTACGCCCCGCAGCCAGGCGTCCGGACCCAGTGAAGCCGGGAACACGGGCCGGGCAGCGAGCGCGTTGTCCCAGGCCGCCGCCACCTGCGTGCAGGTCAGGCCGGTGGTCATCGGGGAGGTCGGGGTGGAAGTCGGCGGGGCCAGGGACGGTGCTGGGGCCGCCACCGGCGCCTGCCGCTCCACCAGCGGCGGCACCAACACCACCGCGGCCACGACCGCAGCCACCCCGAGGACCGCGACTCCGCCGAGACGGGCCGTCCGCCGCCGGCCGGCTCGGGCCCTGATCTGCGACGGCGCCGGCCCGGGGGCCACCGCAGCCTCGGCGTAGGCACCCAACCGGGCACGCAGGTCGTCATCGCGCATGGTCATGCTCCTTGTCCTCCAGCAACTGCGACAGCCGGGCCCGACCCCGCGACAACCAGACCCGCACCGTCCCCTCCCCCGCCCCCAACTCGGCCGCCACCGCCGCCACCGGCAGATCGACCAGGTAGTGCAGCACCACCGCGTGCCGCTGCTGGACCGGCAACTGCCGCAACGCGGCGTGCAGCGCCAGCCGCTCGGCCACGTCCGGGCCGGCCACCGACAGGCCCTCCCCCAGCCCCACCTCGAGGCGGTGCCGCCGCCACCGACTCACCGACAACCGGCCGGCCACGGTCCGGATCCAGGCCTCCTTGTTGGCATAGCCCGCGAAATCGGCCCGCCGCTCCCACGCCCGCACGAACGCCTCCTGGACACAGTCCGCCGCCACCGCCCGGTTCCCGCACAGCGCGTACACCTGCCCGACTAGGACACCGAACCGCTCCGCGTAGAAGCGATCAAAGGCGTCCGTGTCCATGTGGTCCTCCCCCCAGCCTCACTCCACCAGACGCCCCAGCGACCCCAAACGCAACACCGACCGGTCTACCGACTTCGCCGAGACCGTCCCCCTGCGACGATCAGCGCCCCCTGGGGGCTCGTCGGATCTGGTAGGTGCCGTTGCGGCGGCGGGTGATGGTGGCGCCGGGCAGTTCGGCGGCGTACTGGTGGGCCAGCCGGTGGGAGCGGGTCTCGGCGATCAGGACGATGCCGTGGTGGTCGCTGGTGGCGACCAGGGTCGGCAGGAGCGCGTCGCGGAGCGCTTTGCCGTGGCCGTGGCGTTGGGTGGCGACGGCGTGGTCGCCGAGCAGCCAGGTGGGCTCGAGGGTGCGGCGTTGGGCGACGACCCCGAGGATGGCCTGGCCGGTGGTGTAGTAGCGGGACCGGGGGGAACGCACCCGGGCCAGCACGATGGGCACCAGCAGCGGCACCACGGCGAACACCCAGCCGAACATCATCATGGCCAGGGTGAACCGGGGTCCGCCGTGGGTCCATTCGTAGCCGTAGCTGCGGACCTGCCAGAGCAGGTAGGTGAGTTGGTCGCGGGCGGTCGCTTCGGCGATCCCGTCGACCGACGGCGGACGCAGCACGGCAGGGGTGGTTCGGGGCATCAGGGGTGGGTCCTTCCTGGGGGTTGGTGAACAGGGTCCCAGCCGGCACCGACGATCACCACCGTGTCCAGCGCCGGAACCGGCCCCGGCGGGTCCGCCACCGGCGGGTCCGCCACCGGCGGGTGGTCGGCGCGTGCCGGGGCGGGGTCTGGCAGGCTGCCCAGGGTGGATGCGGCGCAGTTCGGGCGGGCGCAGCTGCGGGCCCGGGTGGTGACGGCCTGGCTGGCCGGCGGTAGCCCCCGTCAGGTCGCGGCCGAGTGTGGGGTGTCTCCCGAGAGGTTGCAGGCGATCATCGCCGCCACTCCCGGGGTGGTGGAGGAACGGGCCGCCCGGACCGCCGCCGCTGCCGAGGAGCTGCGGAAGGCGGCGGTGGCCTGGTCGGAGCAGCATCCGGGGGTTCCGCTGGGCGACGGTGCCGCCGCGCTCGGTGTCCCGGTGGCCCGGTTGCGGAGCCTGGTCGGGGACCGGGTGGGCTGGCATCCACCGACCCGCCCTGTGCGGCGGCGTTACACCGACGAGCAGTTGCTGCGGCACGTCTCGGATTGGGTGGACGCGCACGGCCCGAGCGCGGCCGGCTACCGGGCGGCGGCCCAGACGCGGCCGGGGTGGCCGTCGCTGACGACGATCACCGGCCGGTTCGGTAGCTGGCGCCACGCCCTGCAGGCGGCCGGCCTCACCCCGGCGCCGGGACGGCCGGGCCGGTCCCGGGTGTGGTCCGAGGCGGCCCTGGCCCAACTGGTGGCCGACTATCTCCACCAGGCGCAGTCCCCGAGCCTGCGCGGTTTCGGGGCCTGGTTGGCCGCCGAGGCGACCCGGCCCTCGTTGACGCTGGTCCGCCGCCGGCTCGGGACCTGGCCACAACTGCTGGCCTACGGCGCCGCCGCTGCCCGACCGGCAGCCCCCGCACCCGACAACCGGTGACCCGTCGCCGGGCTCGGCCGCCGGTGGGCGGGGCCGGCTACCGGCCAAGGCCCGGCGCACGCGACAACGGGCCGGGGGTGTCGGGTGGGGCCGCGGCGAGCGTCGGGACGGTGTCGACCCGCTCGAACAGGGTCGGGGCCGACTCCAGCACGGCGGCCGTTCCCCGCCCCCCGGCGCCGGACGGGGCCCCGCCGGCCGGTGTCCCGGTCGAGGTCGGGGGCGACGCCGCCGCCGGGGCGGACACCGGATCCACCGGCGCCGCGGCTTCGGGGTGGGTGGCCAGCCAGGCGGCGCGCAGCTCCCCGAGGAAGTCGCGGTGCGGGTCGTAGTCGAGCACCGTGACGTCACGGGGCGCCCACCACAGGCCGTGGTGGGTCGGGTAGGCGCACACGTAGTAGGTGCCGTCCCGGCGGGCCGGGCGCGGCCCACCACCACGCACGCTGATCAGGTACGGGTAGCGGCTCGGGGTCTGGTCGTCGGCCTCCATCACGGTCCCCTTCCTCCCAGGTCAGTGCTGGGCATCGCTTCTCACTGCAGCTAACGGCGCCGCGACGGCCGTTCCCGGACAGCACCCCACTCGGGGTGCTGTCGGGTCAGGTCATGCACCACCAACCGTTCGTGGGGTTCGGCCCGCCGGGTGTTCACCCGGTGGATCTCATCCAGGCTGATCCCTACCGCCACCGTGGCCGGTGACACCGCGGTCGCGCCGTGGCGGCGCAGCCACCGGCCGGTCACCTTGATCCTGCAGTCGGCGGTGCAGCTCCTGGTCCCCGGCGCCCCGTTCGCCATCCGTACCGGGATCGGCAGACTCCGGGACCCCTCCCGGGTCAACCGGCCCCACAGGGTCTCGACGGTGCCGTCCCGGCGGTGGCGGCGATCCAGCAGATGCAACTGCAGGCCATGGGCGGCCGCGTACGGAGCGGCGACCTCGCGGACGTAACGCAGCGTCGCCGGATGCTCCGAATCGTCCACGTCCGTCCCTCCCTCCTTCTTCATGGTGGATGGGTGTCGGGGGGGTCCCCGCCGGTGACCGGCGGGGACCCTGGCCGGCCGCCGTGGCCATCGCGGGGGGGGATCGTCGTCCAGGGACAGCCCCGGCCCGGTCGTGCGCGTGGGTCCTCGCCAGGACGAAGGGATCCCCCGCGCCACGGGGGGAGGCGACGCGGGGGATCTCAAGCTGAATCCAACCACGCCCCGGGCCCGGCCCGTCGGCGTCCGGCGTTCAGACCCCGGTGCGGGCCGGTCGGGTCGGTTGGGTGAGGCGGCGGGCGCGGGCTTCGGCGGGGGCGTCGTGGAACGTCCGCCGGATCATCCGGGCGTACACGGCGCCGAGGCCCTGGGCGATCACCTCGGTGTCGCCGGCTCGTTCCACGGCCTGGGCCCAGCAGCGACCCGCCCAGGGATGCAGGTAAGTGAGCGTCAACAGCACCACCAACCCGAGCACGACCCCGCCCCGGCCGGCCTGCCCGGACTGGACCATCGCCCCGACGAACACCACCGGCCGCGCCCGCCACAACACCCCGGTCAGCGGCAACCGGGCCGGCAGCACGCCACGCACCACCCCCTCGGCCAACCGCCACGGCCCACACACCAGGCCGAGGAGCCGCCAACCAGTCCCGTCGCCGGCGCGGCGGCGACCGACCGCGAACGCGGCGGCCGCGGACGCCTCCTCGACCTCGATCCGGCCACGCAGCAACCCGACCAGGAACGGCTCCGACACGGCGAGATCCCCGGCGGTCAACGACACGATCTGGTGGGCCACCGGGCGTCGGTGCACCCACACCCGCGGCTGGCCGCGGCCCCGGAGGCCCCGGTTGGCGATCACCCCGGCCAGCACCGCAGCGGCCTCTTCTCCGGTGGCCCGCCGCACCCGATACCGCCAAGTCAGCCCCGCCGGCGTCGACCCGCCCAGCATCACCGCCACCCCCACCGCGACCGCCGCCGCGAAGCCGGCCGGGGCGAGCACGAACAGCCACAGCCACACCACCGCGCTGAACAGCGCCGGCGCCAGGTGGGCCAGCAGCCGCACCAGCCGATCCCCCGCACTGATCACCGTCCACCTCCTCACGTTGGTTCTCGGTGTAGCAGCCGCCTCCGACATTGCCCCGGACCCGGGGGCCTAACACCGCCGCCGGTCTGCGGGGTCAGAACAGGGGTGGCTGGTAGCCGACCAGCAGTTCGATCCGGTCGAGGTCGGCGCGGACCGCGGCCCCGTCGATCCGGGCCAGGTTCCGCAGCGCGACCGCCCGGCCGCGGGGTCCGCGCGGGTCGGCCAACGGCCCGTTGCCGACGTGGCGGCGGGCCAGCCACTCGGCCCGGTTCAGCGCCGTGGTGGACTCCACCACATGCCCCGGACCGATCCGCTGGCACAGCGGGTTGTCGCAGCGGTGCCCCAGCAAGCCGGGTAGGGCGTCGACGCCGTGCACCAGCGCGTAGGCGAACCGGTGCGCGATCACCACCCGCTGCTGCCCGACCCAGAACCGGCCGTGGCCGCGGCCGCTGACCGCCCCGGTCCACCACACGCACTCGCTGCCCGGCACCCAGACCAGCTTCTCCTGGAACCGGGCCACCACCGAGGAGTCCGCGACCGCGGCCGCCAGGAACTCCTCATCCAACCGCTGCAACACCGACCTCGCCGCCTCCCTCGGCGGCCAGCTTCATCAGCCGGGCCGCTTCCTTCTCCGAAACCCCGTCCAGCCAGCCGGCCGCCTCCCGCACACTCAACCCGGTCCCGACCAAACCCGCCAACGCCGCCCCGGCCCGCCGCTCAGCCTCGACGATCAACGCCCGCCGCTCCGCCAACGCCGTCATCGCCGTCAACGCGTACCGCTCCCGCGCCGCCTCCCGCGCCACCCGCTCCACCCGCCGCCGGGCCAACACCTCCTGGGCGTCGCGCCGCGCCGCCTGCCGGATCTCCTTCGTCGCCATCCCAGCCGTCCTTCACCGTCGTGTCCCCTTCACCCCAGCTAACGCCCCACCAGCCCGGCCTCCCGGACACCCGCCCCCACCGACGCCGCCGGCCTCGACGCCACCCCTCGACGCCAGCCTCGACACCAGCCTCGACACCGTCGCCCGAGCGACCCCTCACGGCCAACACCGCGCGCCGCTCCGCGCCGCCTCTGCGCGGCTCCGAGGCCAGTCCAGCAGCCGGCACCGACAGTCCCCTGACGCGCCCGCCGACCCCGTGCCTCGCTCGACCCCGCGAATCCGGCGTTTTCCTGTCCCTCACAGACCCGTGAATCCCCTTACCACGGGCATAGTCGAGTGCCGTCCCGGCAGGCCGGACGGCTAGTGAGTGACGAGCGGTCAACTGGCCGCGTCAAGAACGACGGTGTGACCCAGCCGTTCGAGCTGAGCGACCAACCGTCGGGTGTGGAGTTCTTCGTTGCGCTTGAGGTACCAGTCCGCGCCGAGGTCGCGATAGGGCTCGTCGCGGGTGAGCATGTGGTAGGCGATCACGAGCATCGAGTGCGCGACCGCGACCTGGGCTCGCGCCATGCCGCGCCGACGAGTCAAGCGAGCATGCTGCTCAGCGAGGTAGTTCTTGCCGTGCATCCGCCCCACCGACCCGGCCGCCTCGACCAGCATCGCCGACAGCCACTTGTTCCCGTGCCGGCTCCCAGCCGAACGTGACCGGCCAGCCGACTCGTACACCGCCGGCGCCAACCCCGCCCACGCCGCCAAGTGCGCCGAGGAGTGGAACCGGGACATGTCACCACCGGTCTCGGCGATGAACACCTGCGCCACCCGCGGCCCGATCCCCGGCATCGTCTGCAACAACTCGATCTCGTGAGCCCACGGTTGACACGCCGCAGCGATCACCTGGTCCAACTCGGCCAACGCCTCCTGTATGTCATCGATACGGCGCAGGATCGACCGCGCCAACAACGCGTGCCCGGCATCGAAATGCCCCCTCAGCGCCTGCTCCAGGTCGGGGATCTTGCTGCGCATCCTGCCCTTGGCCATCTCAGCAAGGACCTTGGGATCCTGCTCGCCCTCGATCATCGCCGCCAACATCGCCCGCGCCGACACAGTGGTGAGTTTCGACGCGACCGACGACAACTTGATCGACGCGTCCTCCAACATCAACTCCAACCGCACCATCTCCCGAGACCGGTCCCCCAGCAACTGAACCCGATATCTGGTGAGCATCCGCAACCGCCGAATCGGCGGTGGTGGCACGAATGACGGCGTCAACAGACCGTGCTCCAACAACTGCGCGATCCATTCCGCGTCACGCACATCCGTCTTGCGGCCCGGCACCGCCTTCATGTGCGCCGCGTTCAACAACCACGTGGTCATCACCTCCTCCAAGCAGTAGAACGGCGGCTTCCAATACGTCGAGGTCGACTCCATAGCCGCGATCGTCACCCCGCACTCGACCAGCCAGTCCCGCATCAACTCCAGAGACCCCGTCGTGGTCTTGAACGTCCGCGTCTCCGAGTGGCGACCACGCCGCCCCGGGACACGCACACACACCGTCACCGACGCCTTGCCCACATCCAGGCCGGCCACTCGGTCGTGCACGATCTCCATCCCGATCACTCCCTTCCCGCATGGAACGGAAGACGGGGTGCCGCCCGAGGTCCTCTGCCAGGACACAGACCCACGTGCTCGCAGCAACAATCCAGAAGGCTCCCGAAGACCCCAGCGCCCTACACCTGAGCGGGCTCACCCGCACCAATGTGTGTCGACGTCAGACGGACGGCACCCCACCCCAGATTCTCATTCGCCAATGCTGCGTTCGCCAGAACGCATGTCCCTTACACCTGGTGCATTCCCGGGCCGACCCCCGCGATGCCACGGGTCCGGGCGGCAACGTTCCCCCTGGCTAGGGGCGACGCAAAGTGGGCCTGTTGGTGTCCGGGAAGCCCGGTTCGGGCGGGCTTAGTCCTGGTGTGATGGGGCTGCACAAGATCACCGCCGGGGACGGGTATGACTACCTGACCCGGCAGGTCGCGGCCCTGGATGCCACCGAGAAGGGCCACACCTCCCTGGCGTCGTACTACACCGAACGCGGCGAAACCCCGGGGGTGTGGCTGGGGTCCGGGTTGGCCGGCATCGACGGGCTGGCGGTCGGGGATCCGGTGACCGCCGAGCAGATGCGGGCCCTGTTCGGTTCGGGCCATCACCCGCTGGCCGGCCCCCGCGGAGCCGCCCTACCAGCCGACGCGTCGGTGGCGCAGATCCGGGAAGCGACCCGGCTGGGCCAACCGTTCAAGGTGTACCCCCACGACATCCCCGCCTTCCGGGTCGCGGTCGCCCAAGCCTGCGAGGCCTACAACCAGTCCCGCGGTCTGCCCGGCGACTGGCCGGTCCCCCGCGACGTCCGCGCCGAACTCCGCTCCCAACTCGGCCGGGAATCGTTCCGCACCGAGCACGGCCGCGACCCCGAAGACGCCCGCGAACTGGCCGGCCACATCGCGAAACTGTCCCGGCCACAGACCACCGCGGTCGCCGGCTTCGACCTGACGTTCTCCCCGGTCAAGAGCGTGTCGACGCTGTGGG
>WBZS01001004.1_pt1 | contig 25966 bp, 28 predicted proteins | sample 5204201 | NCBI WGS metagenome assembly WBZS01 (sample SAMN12344357, study PRJNA552823) | activated sludge metagenome | biome: Activated sludge suspended growth; feature: Nitrification reactor; material: Wastewater; isolation source: activated sludge from nitrification reactor of wastewater... | reverse complement strand
CTCGTCATCACCACGAAGTCAGTATCACTAGCTAATTCATTAAGATACTCAGAAAGTTCTTGATTAGATGAGCAGTCATCAGAAATCAAAACCGTAATTGCAAAAGGAGCACCACCACTCAAGAGAGCTACCAATACTGCTGGGACAGTTGCTATCATCATTCCTACAATTGGAATTATTTCTCCAACAGCTGCCAAAAGTGCAAATAAGAATGCATTTTCCATACCAATAATAGAAAGTCCGATATAAATAGAAGTACCAATTAAAAGAGCTAAAATAAATTGACCTTTCGCCCAAGCTACAATTTTCTTTTGACTTCGTCCCCACAAATTTATAACGTAGTTTTCTCTTTTAGAAGGAGTAACTATTCTTAAAAATCTTTCTACTCCATCTGGTAAAACTGCCAAGTAAAAAGACATGACGAAGATAAACACTGTTTGGAAAATAAAATAAGAAACTGTTCCCGCTGTGGAAGCTACTGCTCCAGAGCTTGAGGTTAAAATGTTTATAACAAAATTTTGTATATCTTCCAAAGACCAATCACGGATGACTTCACTCACAAATTGTTTATTGCCTGTATACGAAGAAACATAATTTATAATGTCACGCTGGAAAACATAAAAACTTTTGGAAAAAGCACTGAATTCATTATACAAAGTTGGAACCAACAAAACAAAAATAGCTACGAATACTGTTATCATCAAAGCAAGAACTCCAAAAACAGTCAAAGCTCTTGGCACATAAAGTTTTTGTAATTTTGTGGCAAGTGGTGAAATAGCAGAAGCTATCACAACTGAAACCAAAATTGAAACAAGGACATCTCGCAAAACCCAGGCAAAAGCAAATAAAATAAGTACAGCAAAAAAACGGAAAAACGTATCAGTAGTTATCCTGTAATTTGTAACATTATGAGGTACTGGATTCATATTTTATGAATATACCACAAAAGTATTTTATTTCAAATAGTTTTCGATTTCTTCTATTTTTATTCTGTCTTGTCTACCATCATCACGGAAACGAATAGTCACAGTATTGTCCTCTAAAGTTTGAAAATCTACAGTCACACAGAACGGTGTACCAATTTCATCTTGTCTTCTATATCTTTTCCCAATTGTTCCTGTCTCATCGTATTCTATTTTTGTAAGTTTTTTTAAGTTATTATAGATTTCATTTGCTTTACCAGTAATTTCTTCTTTATTTTTTACTAATGGCAAAACCGCAAGCTTTACTGGTGCCAAGCTCACTGGAAAACGAACTACGATTCTTTCTTCTTCACCCAGATTATCTTTGTCCAAGAATTCTGTAATCACTGCTAGAAAAGTTCTGTCCACACCTACAGATGTTTCAACAATATGTGGTGTAAATTTTTCTCCCGTTCCACCATCAACATAGACAAGTTCTTGTCCTGAACCTTTTGCATGACTCGACAAGTCGTGGTTGCCACGAGAATGAATTCCTTCCAATTCTTTAAAACCAAAAGAAAAATTATACTCAATGTCTACCGCAGCTTTTGCATAAAATGCCAAGTGATCATGATCTTTGTAGCGCAAATTTTCTGGTTTGAATTTTAAATTGTTTACATAATAATCCATTCTTTTTTTCTTCCAAAAATCATAGTTTGCAAGTTCATCTTCGGCACGTACAAAATATTGCATTTCCATTTGTTCAAACTCACGACGACGGAAAATATATTGTCTTGGAGAAATTTCATTACGAAAAGCTTTACCGACTTGAGCAATACCAAATGGCACTTTTACGCGAGTTGATTGCAAAACATTTTTAAAATTTAAGTAAATCCCCTGACATGACTCACCACGCAAATATGTCGGCTCATCTGCCCAATTTCCAGAAAAATTTCCCAAATTTGATTTTACAAGTAAATTAAATTTGCGAACTTCGGTAAAATTATTTTTCCCACACTTGGGACATTTTATTTTTGTGACATTTTCTTGCCAAACCTTGTTCAACTCTTCTTCAGTCATTTTATCATCAGCCTCAGCTCCCACATCTTCCAACAAGTGGTCGGCACGACTGCGAGTATTACATTCTTTACACTCTACAAGTGGATCAGAAAAACCTCCAACATGTCCAGACGCAACCCAAACTTCTGGGCGAGTAAATATTGCCGAGTCTAGTCCAACAATATTGTCTTCCATTTCTACCATTGCCTTTTTCCACTCGTTTCTTATATTATCTGCCAACAAACTTCCATATGGACCATAATCATAGAGCCCAGCCATCCCACCGTATATTTCTGAACCCTCATATACAAAACCTTTACGTTTACAAAATGCTGCAATCTCATCTAGAGAAAATTTTTTCTCCTGTTTATTTTCATTCATATTTATTTTTTATTTAATTTATTTTTTATAAATTTTCACACCAAATAGTTACATTTAAAAAGTTTTTACAGGGTTACCCCATCTCCAATAAGATTAATTAGTTTTAAATATTGAACCTTTTTAAATTTCATATTTTTATAATAACATAAATTAGCACTCACAATCAACCTAAGTTTTATTCTCCTATTGATTCATAACCTTTACCAAGCTCATACTTCGGATCAGCAGAAATATTTATTGTCGCGTCTTGTGCCTGAATTATTGTTTCCGTTTTGTCTGGCAAAGTTGCTTCAAAACGTGCCGAAGCTGTCAAAGCTGGTGCCTGGCGCGCTTGGTCTGGACTTGGCAAAATTGAAAGTTGAACAGATGTATCTTTTTTAGAAACTCCAAAGGCGGTCGAAGTTGCTTTATTCATAGCACCAATATTCCAAGTAATAGTTTTTTGTTCTTTATTATAAGTCACAGTATTGTCCAAAGCTTTTATAAAATCAACATTGGCTGGAAGTGGAACAACGAATTTTCCATTCGTAAAACCACTATTAGTTTCTACACCCAAATTAACAGTGTAACTTGTCTTCTGACCAACAACGGCTGGCATTGGTCCAGTGTTTTTAAATGCACCTGAAAAATACAAAGTAGAAAGATAAGCCTGTGTTCCTTCTTTTGGAGTAAGAGTTGTGGCTATTCTGTCCGTGGTTGGTTTACCTTCAGAGCCTTCCGTTTTAGAAGTGAAAGCTACACTGATACCCAAACTTCTTCCACTTACGTTTTGCTCTCGAGCAAGCTCAGAAAATTCTATTGGAAACTCCACACTTGCGCCCGAGTCGATTTCTTTTAAAGCCTGATTAGTAGAACCATTGGAGGTTGCGATAAATCGAGATGAATCATAAACGGCTCCATCAACAGAAACTGCTTTTGGTAAAAGTAAGCCGCCAGAGAACTTTATCTCTACTTCTCCATCTACTACTTTATTGTTACTTTGATTTGTAATTACTATTCTTGCTTTTGGTTGTTTGCCAGAAAAAGAAATTTTCTCTCCTGTTTGCCCTTCTGCAAAAATCTGAATATTTATTGGATTTTTCTCAAGAGCTAAACCATAGGTAGACTCAGAAAAATAATTTTTTATTTCACTTCCTTCACCAGAGCCAGCTCTTACTTTCATAGTAAATTTATCTCCAATTTCTGGTGCATCTTTAAAATATGCTGTGAATTTAAATACTCTTTCTTCACCTTCATTAATCGGCCCAAGAGAATAAGTATTTTTACTAACTGGTTGGAAATTGGTTTTTACAATTCGCATTTGTTTTGGAACGTCCAAATTCAAAAGCAAAGCTGGAATAACTTTGGAAACTCCTCTGACAGAAATCATGTATTCTCCATCTTGAGAAATTGATAGAATCCTTGGCCCAGTTATGGACATGGTAACTGGTGACTTGGTAATTAAAATATTTTGACTAACAACTTTTTGGAAAGTCGATTCTGATTGCGGCACTTTATAGTAAAGAGTTGCACTCACTTTTTTATTTTCACCTTCCAAACCAGAAAGACTCAAAGAAACATTTTTATAAATTTTATTTCCAACATCTACATTTCCGATCTGGATTTGATTTAGTGTTTTTGCCGGCTCCCCTTCTTTTTCCAAAACATCAAGCACAACATAAGCATCTTTAAATACAGTTCTGTTAGAGTTTCCTATCACAACTTGCCCATTCAAATCTTGTCCGGCAGAAGTAATTGTTGGGATATCAAGAGAAAGCTCTATTTTATCTTGGCGCACAGAATAACCTCCTGTTGAAAAAGAATAATAAGCATAAGCCAAAGCCGACAACAAAAGAATCATCGAAAACGCAAACAGTCCGACAGAAAAAAAAGAGAAAGATCTTTTAAGTGGGTCTTTGTCTACTGACCAATCCAATTTTTTGTCATCAAATCTTGGACTCCAAATAAATTTTTGTTTGTCAGTTTTCATTACTTTTTTTCGTACATCATCAAAAGACTTTCTCCCTCGAGAATAAACTATTTCGTCGGCTTTGTTGAGGAACTGTGGGTCTTTGTCTTTTTGATATTGAAAAACTTTTTTATTTTCACCAGGTGGTGTAGCCATAGCTTAAAAGTATACCTTAAAATTTTAGAGATGTGTACTTTTAATAGCTTGGTTAATTTCCAAAATAATTTTTGTTCGCCTACTTTCTTCTTCAAGTTCTTTAAAATTTTCTTGACTAAAACCTTCCAATTTTCCATTTTCCCAATAACCCAAAGAAATCAAGACTTTTATAATCCACAAGATTTCAAAATTCCCCCAATTTGACTGGTCGGTGTTGCCTATCAAGTTAAACCCTTCTAAAAAATTTTCCCACAATTTTTCGTTGTGAGTTTCTCCAACAACTGTGCGCAAAACAAAGTTAATCACATTGGACACAGCTCTTCTTTTTTGAATTATATTTTCACCTATAAAAATATTTACAAATTTTTCTTTTTCGTGAATTCCAGTCAGCCTATTCATTTCGCGGCCTTCTACATATTCAAAAGTGACAAGTTGTAAAATATCCATACTGCAACGCATCTTACTGTGAAGCTCACGTACACCAATCGCCGTTACTGTAACAACACCAAGCTCTTTTGTAAGAATTTTTAAAATACGCCCACTTTCTCCATATGGATTGCTATCCAGAATAAACCCTTCTAAAATATGCATTTCATGCCCCATAAATTATTTTTCTCCAAGTAAAAATTCTCTAAATTTTTCTTTTTCTCTTGTGAAGTTTTCAGACACTAAAATTTCTTTTACCAGTTTTTTAATTTCTGTATTTCTAAATTTATCTTCTTGTGTAACTTGTAAAAATTCTTCAAAATCAAAAAGTTTGGTTTCTATTTTTTCTCCAGGGTCAAATTTTACTTCAGAATTTTTTTCACAATTTCTCGCAACAAAAAAATAATTCCACCATTCAATCTTGTTACTTTGCAATACATCACTTACAAACCATTGCTCCCAATTTTTACTTTCAAATCCAGTTTCTTCCAAAAGTTCTCTTTTCGCAGCTTCTAACAAATTTTCATCTCTGTCCACAACTCCACCTGGCAGAGAAATGAAATTCCCTCTGTGTGGTTGTTCTTCAAAATTAATAATTATTTTTTTATCTTTTGTTATTGGCAACATAGTGACACAGTCTCCTCTGCGGATCATCTCAAAAGTTTGAAAAGTTCCATCAAACATTTCCTGTTCCCATTGCCAAGTTTCAAAAAGTACACCTTTAAAAACACATTTTGCATTTTCTGGAATTTTCTTATAATTCTCTTTTAACATTCACTTAGTTTACCATTTTTAAGAATTTCTTAACACATCAAAAAGCTCCCAAAAAGTTGATTGAGGAAAATGTCCTTTATTTTCAAAAACATGAAAATTTGCGTTTGGTATTTTTTCTTTCAAATATTCTGCATTTTTAAAACTACACATATTGTCGTCTTTAGAATGCCAAATATGTATATCCTCACAATATTTTTGTAAGTCAGCAATTTTAGAATAATCAAAAGTAAAGGTAGCAGTATTTTCAGGGTCATTTTCTGGCTGAAATTCATTTGCAACTATAGGTGCGACAAAATGTATTTCTTTTATTTTTTTATGGAGACCATTTTCGATTAAATATTTTATAAGAAATATAGTTCCTAATGAATGGGTTACAAACGTTAATTCTTTTTCATTTAATTTAACAAAATATTTCTCAAAAATAATTTTCCAAATCTCATACTCAGAGTTATCTTTAGTTGGAAACTTTGGAAAAATAAATTCGTATTTATCCTCTAGGCTCCATATCAACCACTCTTTCCACGATTTACCCTTGTTTGGATAATCAATATCAAAGTTTTTGTAATATGCCAATAACTGTTCTCTATTTTTGAAAGTAAGTCCACCATGGATAATAAAAATTTGTTGTTTGTTATTTTCTTCCATAAATTATAATTTTATCTTCATCTCCGCGCCAAAATAAATATTTTTTAAACCACATTCTTTTTGTAATTCTTCTTTTTTAAGCTCCACAACTTTTTTAGAAAATTCGTCCAAAGAGTCTGGCAAAATTATTTCCACCGTGTCAGAAACTTTCAAATTCATTTCTTTTCTTTTATCTTGAATCATTCTCACAAGCTCTCTATATGTTCCTTCCACTTTCAAATCCTCTGTAATATTTGTATCTAATTCGCAAAGTTTTTCAGAATTTTTTCCAGTTTTTATTTCTCTTATATTCACCTCTTCTTTAATCTCTTTCAAATAATTTTCATCATTCAAAACAGAGTCATATTTCACAGAATTAAGCGTTGCTAAAGCAAGTGGTTGGCGAACTTTTATTTGCGCTTTTATTCTCTCATCTAAAATAATTGAAACAACTTCACGTGTGAGTTCCATTTTTTCTACATTTTCAATATCGGTTTCGTCCAAACTTTCTGTTTCGCCCCAATTTGCAAGATGCACAGATATTGGTTCAACTTCACTACGGATTTCTTGCCAAATCATCTCCGCCGTAAAAGGCATAATTGGCGCGAGAACTTTAGCAAAATTTTGTAAAATATATTTAGTTGTTTGCAAAACTTCTTTCACTTCTGTTTCGTTGTCAGATTTGAATCTATCGCGTGAGCGACGCAAAAACCAAACGGACAAATCATCTATAAATTTTTCTATTGGTCGAAAAGCTTGGTCAACAAACAGTTCTTCGAAACCTTTTGTGACTTCCAATTTTACCTGTTTCAATCTACTTACAATATATTTATCCAGCACGTGGCTCGAAGTGCTTTCAGTGATAACTTTTTCTTTTGCGTACATTTTATAGAAAGAAAGTACATTCAAAAGCCTACCGATATTTTTACTGTAAACTAGTTTTACACCTTCATCAGAAAATTTGATAATCTCACCTTTCACGATCGGCGTTGATAATAAATAATATCTCATAGCATCACTACCATATTTGTTAACTAATTCAACAGGATCAGAATAATTCTTTAAACTCTTAGACATTTTCTTACCATCACTTGCCATTACTAAACCAGAAGTTACCACAGATTTGTACGGAGATTGATCAAACAAACCAACACCCAAAACAAGCATAGTATAAAACCAACCACGAGTTTGGTCTTGCGCTTCAGCGATGAATTCTGCTGGGAAATTTTGTTTGAATAATTCTTGATTTTCAAATGGATAGTGGAATTGTGCATATGGCATTGAACCAGACTCAAACCAACAATCAAACACACCACCCTCACGTTTCATTTTATTTCCGTTTTTGTCGAAAACTTCCAAATTATCAATATGTGGTAAATGGAAATTCACATCACCTTTTTCATCTGTCGGAACAGGTTTCCAATTTAATTCTACAACTTCACCATTTTTTGCGTTCAACCATTTTTCTGGTTTATTGTTTGTTCCCATTTCAAATAGTATTCCTTCACCTCTAGATGCAACGCAAGCGATTGGACATTTATGAGTAACAACTAAAATATTTTTTCCAGAATATTTTTCTTCTAATTCATTCATAAGAAGATTCATTCTATTTTGAACATCGATTTTTGTTTCGTCTGCGTCTTTTAATTTGTGGTAGAAATAATTGATACCTTCATTTTCTTTATAAAATTCTTGCCAAGTTTTTCCATTATTTTTTTCTCCAACTTGCCATTCTTTTAATTTTTCATCAACCACAATTTCACTTTCAGAAATTCCCAAATTCTTTGCAAGAATTTTTGCACTTTCCAAAGTTCTTTTATATGGAGAAGAAATTATCAAATCAAATTTTTTGTCAGACAAACTTTTTGCAGCATTTTCGATTTGAGCTTTTCCATTTTCATTCAAAGAAAAATCTTTTCCTAAAACAACATCAACGATTCCATTGACAGTAAAATTTTCTGGATCATGCTTTGAATGAGCATTTGCATCAGTTTCTCCATGGCGAACAAAAAAATATTTGTTTTTTGATTTTGTTCTAGATTGTAATTCTTTTAATGAAGAAGGAACAAAAATTTCTGCTTCACTTTTCCAAACCGGAAGAGGGGCACCCCAATAACGGTTTCTTGAAATTGCCCAATCACGCGCACCTTCAAGCCACTGCCCCATTCTTCCATCACGAACATTTTCCGGAACCCAATAAACTTTTTTATTTTCTTCTACAAGTTTTTCACGCATTTTTGAAACCGCCACAAACCAACTTGACGTTGCATAATTCAAGAGTGGTGTATCACAACGCCAACAAAGTGGGTATGAGTGAGTGATAATTTCTGTCTTTACAATTTTATTTTGCGAAGCTAAAAATTCACAAACTTTTTTATCTGTGGCTTGAGTTTCTCCTTTCCATTTTACTCTTTCACCAGAAAAATCTGTGACTTCTTCTTTAAATTTTCCATCCATGCCGATATGCAAAATTGTTGGAATATTATTTTCATAAGCAAGGTTGTAGTCATCTTCACCAAAAGCCGGAGCTTCGTGGGCAATACCTGTTCCGTCCTTTTCCGTAACAAAGCCAGCATGCCAAACTTTCCACACATTTTCTAATTCCAAATGTTTTCCGCCAACTGGTATAACTTTGTCCAAGTTTTTTTCATAGTAATCAAAAACTGGTTTGTAACTTTTACCGACTAATTTTTCTCCAGAAAATTCTTCTGTAACCTCAAATTCCAAACCTTTAAAAACTTTTTCAACCAAACTTTTTGCCAAAATTAAATTTTGATTATTATGTTTAACTTTTGCATAAAAAATATCTTTGCCAACAACAATTGCCGTATTTCCTGGCAAAGTCCAAGGTGTAGTTGTCCAAGCCAACAAATAATTTCCCGGTTCATCGCATAATTCAAATTTCACATAAACAGAAATATCTTTCACGTCTTGATAACCCAAAGCAACTTCGGAAGCAGCAAGTGGAGTCTCACAACGCGGACAAATATGCATTACTTTATAACCTTCATAAGCCAAACCTTTTTTATATAATTCTGAAAAAGCCCACCACACACTTTCAGTATAAGTATTATTGAAAGTTATATAGCGATTATCCATGTCTACCCAGCGACCCAAACGTGGAATAATTTTTTTCCATTCATCTTCGAAACGAAGAACTGAATCCATAGCCGCACGAGTGAATTTGTCTACACCATAATTTTCAATATCAGCTTTACTTTTAAAACCAAGTTCTTTTTCGATCAAGTTTTCAATTGGAAGTCCGTGAGTGTCCCAACCCCAAATACGACGAACAAATTTGCCTTTCATGGTTTGATAACGCGGAATAGAATCTTTCAAATAACTTTGTAAAAGATGTCCAAAGTGTGGCAAGCCTGTTGCAAAAGGTGGTCCATCGTAAAATGTATATTCTGGATTCCCTTTATTTTCAAAAAGAGATTTTTCAAAAATTTTATTTTCATTCCAAAAATTCAAAACTTCTAATTCTTTTTCATTTATGGTTTTTTGTTTTTTTTCTTCATTCATATTATATAAATTAAAATAGTCCTCAAAAAAATGTTTCCGCCAAAACATTTTTCAAGGACGAGAGAGGCTCGTGGTACCACCTTGGTTTATCAGTTTTTTAAACTGAACTTGATTAATGAGATTCTACTTTGTGTTCAACACACATTTCTTTCTCTGCTCTGCGGTGATTGCCGCTTCGAAGCGTCTATATACACTATGATTCTATCATAGTACATTTCCAGTAGTCAAATTATTTTTTTAATACTATTTAGCTTCCTAGTATTCCAGAACAAGTGGTCAAACTGGTCACATCTTTACCTTTACAAACTGTCCAAGTTTGTGGGCAAGCGGTTGAATACATACTTGCTTGTGAGTCTGGTTTAAAAACAATATTTTTTGCGTAAACGCAATAAGTTTTTTTATCAGTAGAAACTGTATATTGAAAACCATTGTTAGCATTTTGCATTTTATCAACAGGAAGTTTAGAAAGAAAATCAGGTGTTAGACCACTTATATAACTTGAACCACCTTGCGTTCCAGCGTCTGGGTATTTTCCATTTACGCTTTTATAAGCTTCAAGTGCCATTTGCAATTCACGTAAAGACGACAGCACACTTGTGTCTTGTGCTTTTTGTCGTACAGAAGTCAAACCGTAAATCGCAACCGAAGACAAGATTGCAATAATCGTAACTGTAACCAAAAGCTCTATTAAAGTAAACCCATTTATTTTTCTCATACAATTGAGTGTAGCACATATTTTAATTTATACATTTATCAAGTAATAATACATACAACTTACTATTGTTCAATCTTTCTTGTTGTACTTTGATAAATAACTCATAATTCCAAATATGATCAATAAAAAAATCATCAAATATCATCCTATCTTCGTCTATATTCAATTCATATTTTTTTGCTATTGCCAATATTTGTTTCCTGAAAGTTTCACCGAAGTCAGTATCTTCATTTAAACATTCTCCATTTCTGTCTACACAGAAAAGCAAGTCAACATCTGTGTCATTTTTAAAAGGTTTGTCTTGTATCCTTCCACCAACCCACACTATTTTGAAGTTCCCAACCTCAATTCCTCTTTTTTTAACCTCTACAACCATCCGGGAATATATTTCTTCGCAAATAGAGTCACAATTTTCTGAGAACTTTAAGACTTTTTCTCTTCTTTCTTGTGTTTGTCTTTTATCTTGTTCACTCTTTGGTAAAATAATTGCCTGAGTAGAAACTTTCCCAAATAAACTTTCCATATTACATCTTTTCTGGGGCGGTTATTCCCAAAATATGCAAACCTTTTATTAAAACATTTAAAGTTTTTTGAACGACATATAAATAATGCTCACTTTCAAATTTTTCATCTGTAATTATCTTTGTACTATTGTAAAAATTATTAAACTCGCCAGCAAGCTCAAACAAATACGTTACCAATTTTTGTGGCGCAAGCTCTTCCACAACAATTTCTAAAACTTTTTCGAATTGAAAAATTTTTCTTTCCAAATTTATTTCTGGACCATCATGAGAAAGTTTACAACCTGGGAATAAATCATTTCCTTTTCCTTTTTGCAAAAGCGAATGCATGCGCGCCGAAGTGTAACAAAGATACGGCCCAGAATCACCTTCAAAAGAAAGAGCTTTTTCTGGGTCAAAGTCTATATTCACACCTGGTTTTGCCCGTAAAACGGAAACACGCAAAGCCGACAAAGCAATTTCCAGTTGCGTGTCCTTATCAATTTTTCTTTCACCAGATTTTTCTTTTACAGCTTCCAAAATTGTTTCTACAACTTCTTCCCCATTTGGAACTCCACCAAGTCGGCTCGACATTTTCTGCCCTTTAAAAGTCATACGTCCATGTGAAATATGAAAACTTTTTTCAGACCACTCTTTATTTATTTTTTTAGCAGCATCCAAAACAACTTTGAAATGCGGAGTTTGTTCATTGTCAGTTATAAAAAAAGAATAATCAGGATTAAACTTTTTGAATTTTAAAGAAAGCAAACCTAGATCTTTCCCAGCGTAAGTTGGGTTCCCCTCACTATTTACAAACACAGTTGTGTTAATGTCTTTTCTCTCTTCACCTGGTTCATAGATTATAGCCTCATCACTTTTTCTAAACACCCCTTTCCCAATATTTTCCAAAACTATTTTTTTTCCTTCTACACCTGCCTCACTTTCGAAAATAGTTGCATCAAAATGTGATTCAAGTTTCTCTAAGAAATTTTTAAAATATTTTAAGTTAATTTCTTTGCATCTTTCAAATAATTTAAAATCTTCCCCAGTTTCGTTAAAAATATTATTTGCGACGTTTTTAATCTCTCTTATTTTCTCTTCGTTTTTTTCTTCTTCGTACCTTTTAAAGTTAGCCACACCTCTGACATAGCAGTGCCCAAAGTACTTTACTATTTCAGAAATACCTTTTTTAAATATTTCATTCTCAAGCCCACCTTCATTTTTTAAAACAATCAAAGCCTTTGCAATACCAATAGACTTGTCTGACGGATAAAATAGAACTTTTACAGAAGCATTGAACTCTTTTAAAATGTTAACTATAAACTCCCCTGTAAAGTTATTCATTAAATGCCCAACGGTTAATGCTTTGAAAAGATTAGGTTGAGTATGTTCCACTAAAACTTTTTTTCCAAAATATTTTGATTTAATTCCTCCCCTATTTATAGGGGAGGCTAGGTGGGGTTCTAGAAAATACCCAACTACATTTTCAAAGAAACTTTTCTTTTCTAGTTTGCCTCCATTTCTAATAAATTCCTTTTTCAACCAGAAATTTATAAACCCGGGGTTTTTAAATTCTATCTTTTCTATTCCTCCCCTTATATAAGGGGAGGTTAGGAGGGGTTGTATCAAATCAAATACTTCTTGAGGTGACTTTTTCAAAACCTTTGAAGCTACCAAACAAACATTGGTTGTAATATCCCCATGCTCAAGTTCTGGTATATCTACAGAAAAATTTATTCGCACACCCCCGGGGGTGTGTATTTCTAAAACTTTTTCAATTTCTTTTTTAATTAAATCTAGATAATTCATTTCTTTTATTCTACCATAAATCATTTTTTTTGACGCCTTTGAAATTAGAGTGCAAATAACCTATACTTATAAGTATGAGAGAAGCTCTTGGAAAATTATTAGATTTAAATGTCGGCCCATTAGGTTACTATAACGCAGTGCTTTTACTAAATGACTTATTGCGTGAAGACTTTAAAAAGAAACTATTACTTGTGCCAAACAAAATAAAATCTATGGCAACATTTATAGTACCAGGGAGCGATGGGAGAAGAGAAAATGGGTCACCCATGTCAAAATGGGAAATAATTACTATATTAGAAGATCCTAATAATCTTGAACTTTTTAGTGAATATGTAAAATCATCTAGAGACTCAATGTTAAAACTAGGAGTGGGAGATATAGAGATAAGGGCTGAAGATGCACCTTTTTCATTCTACAAAGGCAATCCCTCAATTGTTCAACCGGGAAGGTTTGGGGATGCTTTGTCACTTGATGGTAATGAAGAGAAGTTAACACTAATGAAAAAGAAGCTTGGCAAAGAAATTAAAGTTCTTCCAAATGATAAAATTAGTAAAGTTAAATGAATTAATGAAAAAATTCAGAATTGAGTAAATTCTTTTACAAATCTCTTAGATAAAAAACTGAATAAAGTAAAAATAACATACTTGGCAACAAAACTGCTACATATATTCCAAAATATTCTGCCACATAACCATAATACAAACTCCCTATTCCAGTCGAACCAATTGTTACAACCATCCAAAGCGAAAGTGCAGTACCTAAATATTTTGCTTCAGAATTTACTCTGACCATTGTGTTGGTAATAATATTTAATTTGGAAACAAAATACCCAAGAATAACAATCACAAAAAGCATCGCATAAAAATTTGGAATGAAAATAAAAATAGTTGAAACTGCACTAAAAGTAATTGCAAGTTTACGAAGATACGTAAATGAAGTGTCTTCTGTGTGCGTACTATGAATTCCACCTAAAACCGAACCCAAAGCATAAGCGGAAATCATCCAAGAAAATTCCCTCGCTCCGAGTCCAAAAATAGTTTTGGCTATTATGGGAAAGTAAGTTATATACGACCAAAAGAAAATTCCTAAAAACAAACCGATGATAGATATTTCACGAAAAACTTCATGATTATAAATATATTTGAGTGAATCTTTAAAATTACTTTCCGTATTTTTAGTCTGATGATCAATATGAAAAAGCTTTGTATCCATTTGTCTATAAAGAACTACTACGAAAAAGTAACCAAGTGCAGTAAACAAAAAAGGTATATAAATTGGAAAATGAATTAAAATAAAACCTCCTATTGCCGGACCAACTACACGTGCGACCTGACTTGCCATATTTGATAAAGAAAAAGCATCTTTTATATCTTCCTTTGGAACGACATAAGAGAGAATGGAAGCTCGCAAAGACGAGTCAAACATTCTTACTATTCCTAAAAAAGTTGCAGCTAAAAATACTAGAAAAATATTCATATAGCCCATATAGATAAGTAAAAATATTAAAAATGGAAAAATTGTTTGTGCGATTTGCATCCATTTTATAAATTCATATTTTGAGTATTTGTCGGTCATATGTCCAGCATAAAGTCCAAAAAATAAAAGTGGCAAATATTGCATTGCTACCACAAACCCTAAAACAAATTCTGAATTTGAAACAGAATAGGCTAACCAGGAAATTGCAATTAATTGGATGTTTAAACCAAGGTTCCCCAAAGTCTGCGACATGAATATAAATTTAAAATTCTTGTGTCTAAAAACATGTTTGCATTTGTTCCAAAAGGTTTTCATAAAGTTGTATTATAACAAAAAAATCGCTTTCGCGATTTTTTTGTTTACTTTTTTAGACTAAGCTGTAACTTCAATCCCCATTGAACGAGCTGAACCTGCAAGAATTTTTGCTGCTGCTTCAACATTGTTTGCATTCAAATCTTCCATTTTCTCTGCTGCAAGCTCTTTTAATTGAGCCATAGAAATTTTACCAGCTTTTGAACTTCCTGGTTTTTGAGAACCTTTTTGAAGTCCAATTTTTTTCAAGATAAGTTCTGTTGCTTGAGTAGTTCCTACTTTGAAGTCATAAGTTCTGTCTTCAAATACTGCTATTTTTGCAACAAGTTTTCCTTTACCAGCTTTTTTAGCTGTAGCATCGTTAAATTTCTTTACGAATTCTGCTATGTTGATACCAGCTTGACCAAGTGCTGGACCTAGTGGTGGCGCAGGAGTTGCTTTCGCAGCTTCAATTTTCACCTTTATGTTTTTCTTTGCAATCTTTTTTGCCATATATATTTTATTTAAATTTTCCAAAATTCTATCACACTTTTGTCGTAAAATCAACACCAATTTACATAGGTTTTACTTGAAGATAATCTAGTTCGACTGGTGTCTCACGTCCAAACATATTTACATTTACTTTCAATTTCCCTTTAACAACATCTACGTCAGTAACTTTTCCTTCCATGGTTTTAAATGGACCGTCTACGATAGTCACATTGTCACCAATATTCATTTTTAATGAATGAGTGACTTTTGTATCTTTTAATCTTCCAAAAATGAATTCTATTTCTTTTGGTGTTAATGAAACAGGGGTTGTACCAGCCCCAACGAAACCTGTTACACGAGGAGTGTTACGCACAAGGTACCAAGAGTCTTCGTCGGCGATCATATCTACCAAAACGTACCCTGGATAAAAATTTTCTTCAACTTCTACTTTTTTACCATTTTTAATTTTAACTTTTTTCTCAAGTGGAACAAGCACGTCAAAAATTTTGTCACCCATCCCCTCACTTAGAACTTTCTGCTTTAAATTTCTTTCCACAGCTTTCTCATAACCAGAGTAAGTCTGTATTGCGTACCACTTTCTTTGATTTGTATTTGTGTCTTCTAACATAAAATTATTTTTCAGAAACAACAACTTGTGGATTTTTATAATCATTAATACCTTTGATAATAGCTTCTCCAAAGCCAAGGTCTAGAGCTCCTAAATACAAAGCCATAACTGCTGTAAATATTACGACGAAAATTGTGAAATTTATAACAACACTTTGACTTGGAAAAGTTGTTAATTTCAACTCTTTTTGGATTTCTTTTAAATAATTTGACAGATTCATAGTTTCCGTATTATATCATAGTTTGCAATTCTATGCTAGAATTCTGTTTATGTTTGAACTAATACAACACTTTGGATATTTTGGGATATTTTTAACAATTTTCTTAGAAGTTGGACTTATGCTTTTCCCTTTACCAGGGGACACTCTACTCTTTTCTGCCGGCATAATTTCTGATACTAACGGGTTCAACTATATAACTTTACTCTTTGGCTCGTTTGTAGTTTCTGCCATGGCCGGACATGTCGGGTATAAAATAGGAACACTCGTGAATAAAGAAATATTAATCAATAACAAATATTTTAAAATTAAAGACGAACACTTATACAAAACAGAAGAATTTTTTGAAAAATATGGAATATACGCCATAATTTTTTCTCGCTATATTCCCGTTGTTAGAAGCTTCATTTCTCAACTTTTGGGGATTATAAAATACGACAAAAAGCAATTTTTTATTTACAACATGATAGCTAGTTTCATTTGGCCGTTTGTGATCATAACTGCCGGAAAAGTTTTTGGTGCAATGTTTCCAAACCTCATAACTTATTCTGAGTATGTGATAGCTTTTTTATTAGCTTTGGTTTCTTATCCAATTTTCAAAGAAATTTTCCATCAAGTTAAAAATCGAAAAAAACAATAGGCAACTCTGTTTCTAATTTTATAAGTTGTTTCGTTTCTGGGTGAATAAATTCCAAGCTTTGTGCATGCAACATAAATCTTTCTTTTTTATCTTGTTCTAAAATTTCTTTTGTAATATTCAAATTTTTTATTTGCGAAGTGTCATGCTCATTAGTAATTCCCTTTATTCCATATTTTTTATCGCCCACAATCGGATGACCAATAAACCGACAATGCAAGCGAAGTTGATGTGTGCGCCCAGTTTTTGGAAAAAGTTTTAGAATAGAAAAATTTTTATTACTTCCTATAATTTCAAAGTCCGTCTCAGCTTCGCGCTTTGAATTTCTTTCGCCAACATTTTGTCCACAAACCCAAATGCGTGGGTCTTTTTTATGTCGAGAAATAGGTTCTGTTATTTTATAAAAATTTTCTTTAATTTTAAAAATTTTATTTTCTTTTTCTAATTTTTCTAAATCAATTTCCCCACAAACTTTCGCAATATATTCTTTTACAACTTTTCTACCCACAAATTGTTTTTGCAAATCAACAAAAGTTTTTTCTTTTTTGGCAATCAAAATAATTCCAGCTGTATCTCGATCGAGTCTGTTTACAATTCCCCATCTTTTTTCATATCGACCACTGTCAAGCGTGTGCGGGTTTCCGACACTTTCTAGTTCAGGAAAATTTTCTTGTAACCAATCAACCAAAGTTTCTTCTTCAGTGCGACCATCACTATGCACAACCAAACCACTTGGCTTATCTATCGCCAAAATTTTTTCATCTTCAAAAATTACTTTTATTTCTTCAATCATTCTGAAAATTTAACTGTTTGAAAAATATTTTCCATCATTTGATTTATATCAAAATTTTTCTTTTCTTCTTCACAAGCAGTTTTCTTTGGCTCGTCATAATTTGCACATTGTGGAACACGAACAATAAAAGTCAAAGAAACTGTTTTTGGTTTTACAGAAGTTTTATAAATATAAGTTGTGTAAACACTTCCCGCGGCACCTTCGCTTTGAGTTGTCACACAATAAGTTTTCCCGTTTACAATTTTTGTCTCAGTTTTTCCTCCAGGCAAAACTTGATTACCAGAAACCTTACAAGAAAATTTTTCTGCACTCACAACAATTTCTGGTGGCCATTGCACAGGTACAACATATTCTGTTAAATTAGTACCGATATAAAAATTGTCAGGATAACCAAAGCTTACTTTTTGACTTACATCAAAAGTAGTTTTTATTGTGCTAGCTGTTTCATTTTTTCCTTCTTCATTTACAACAGGAACAGGACAAGCTTCAAATTCGCATTGTGGGGCCACTCTTTTTACAAACGTTCCGTCTTCGCATTGTTTAATGTCTTGAGTACAAGCAATTTGCGTAAGGGAATTTTTCTTAAAACTTTTTGACAAAAAATATCCCGCAGCCAAAACTAAAATTATTAATAATAAGTATGAGAATACGCTAAACTTTTTCATAATCTGATTGTAGCACAATTTTTTTCTTTATGCGCTTCAAACTTAAATTATTCCAACTTTAGAGTATTACTCGGTATCGGTAGACAAATTGAACACGGTTATTTTGGAGTTTAATAGACTTGGTAACATTTTATCAAACTCCTATAAGAAAAAATAGGATAGATCAACACAACAAATATTTTACCTCCTGTTAAAATCACTATATCAAAAGCAAGCTATATAGCTTTATTTTTCCAACCCCACCACATACCCCTTCGTCAAATAAGCCACCAGTGTATTCTTCACATCTATAAATCTGAAAGGGTTATCAGAATACGGACCTTCTTTTTCGAAGCCAAGTAGTCTGTCTTTGTTAGTAATGCCTAATACAGTTATGGAGTGAAAGGCAAAGTATTTTCCTTCTTTCTTTTTGAAAAAAGATACCCTAAAAGGAAAGGACTTTTTATTTAAGTTTAGTTTCTCGTGGTCTTCGTAAATAGTTGAGTTATTTTCTACTGTTTCGTGTCCTGCTGTTTCTGGGTCTGTGTTATCTGGATGTAGTAAGTCATCTAGTGAAATATCTCCCATAAGGTACAGAGCAGTTTTATGACAGTTAGCACCCTGTATATCTTCTGCTCCCCCCAGTAGTATTTCAATATCGTGAGAAGCTACTTTTTCTTGTCTTTGGAGTAGTTCGTTTATCTTTTCTCCTATTGCTTTATTTACGGTAACACTCTCTGTTTTATTTTCATTTACAAAGAGTCCCATTACATCTGGTTTTCTTTCTCTTATTGATAAGTCTAGAAGTTTTTGCATTGTGCAAGTATACAAGAAAAATAGAGCTAGCCCAAGTGGACTAGCTCCATATTTCAATTATATATATTTTAGTCAATGCAAATAAAAACCACTAACTCCAGTGGTAATTTATTCACCACACCTTTTCTTGGAAGTGTATCGGTGCTAGTGGTCCAATTTTCTATTCTAAATTACATGTCTTTTTAATGCAACGTTCTCAACTCTTGTCTTGGCAATTCCCACAACTTGTCTATAGCCAACTTTTGATCATCGGTAACATAAGCTAACTCATTTTGATTATTAGCAACAAAGTACAATTCCATATTTCCATCCATACCATTTAAATCTTCAATTTGAATATTTCTCTCCATTGCTTCCTTTACTGTCATCCTATGTATTCTTCCTCTTAAATTAAGTTCTACCATATGCTGTTCTTCACCACTAGAAATTGGGAACCCATTGTCAGCTCTCATAGCCATCCATAAATGTTTGCCATCTTTAAATTCTTCTACCATTTCAAGATATGTTTTTTCATCTATATCTTTATTGTTAAAAAGATTTTGAAAATACTGCATACCTTGTTCTGGTGATAGTTTTCTCATATATGCTTCACCTGTACCTACACTTTTAAGTGTGAGATATTTTTTCCCTACTGTCATATGACTTTTAGTATATACCTAAAAATTCAATTAAGAAAACGCCTGAATGACAATGTGCTATTCGGCGTCTTGTTGGCGAGCTTTGGGGGAGCACTATCGTATGTGTGGAGCACACGACAGTGGGAGGACCCAGGAAGCTCAATATACCTCCCCTCCCGTTAGGGAACAATATATCAAAATATACGAGATTTTGCAATAGTTATAAGTTATAACAATATATACCACCTTTTATAAAATTCCTGAAACCGACAAAGAAAAATTCTCATCCCAAATTATCCCGACAGAGAAAAGACAGCCTCGAAAGCGTAAGTGTTCTATGCAGTTTGATTTTTACAGAGAAACCCATCTATTCTGAAATTTTGAATAGAACATCTAAATTAACTAGTGTTTTCAAGACTTTTTCTGAAATTCAAAGCACAACAAACCATTTAGGGTCATTATATGTTGGAATTCAGAACTATAAATTGGGCTCAAATTAAACCTGAACTTCTTTTATATACCAAGTAGAACCCTCAACTTTAGGTTCCATTGTTTTGTTTTCTGTATAACCTCTTTTTGTATGCATTCTGATTGAAATTTTGTTGTTATCTTTAATTAAAAGTAAAAATTTGTTGCACCCTCTAATAACTGCAATATCCTCAAACTCCTTTGACATTCTATCACCAACCGTTTTGTTTCTATTTGGCTTATCGGTCAAAACCCACAAAACATTTCCAACAAGGCCAGACTTAAATTTAAGTATTCTACCTTCAATACTTGCTATAATCTCACCTTTTTTATTCTTGGCCACCAAAAACACCCAGTTTTCATCTAGCAACTTGTTCGTGATGTATTCAGGACTTCTTGTTTTTATCGCAGAGTCTTTCTCCTCAATAGAATACTGTTCTAAGTCGCTAACAACCCTATTAAAAAAATCTATATACAACTGAATTTCGTCATTTTTAAGATTTTCAATCCTGGCTACACCTGGAGGAAGTTCATTTGAGACAATGGTTTGATTAGGAATTTTAACCATAAAATAATCTTATCCAATTATGCAAACCGTTGAATTTTCTTCAATAAATATTTTCTGCATAAGTTTTTTAATGTCCTCAGCTTTAATCTCCCTCAGAATGTTTATGTATTCTGAATTATTAATGAACTCATTTAAGTTAAAGAAGTTTTTAGATATAAAAGATAATTCACTGAACGAAGTTTTATGTTCCGCTAAATTAAAAAGCGAAATATTTATAACTTTATTAACATCTTCTTGTGAAATGGTTTCGTGAATTTTTTGGATTTCTAATTTTATTTCATTTACAACTTGTTCAGTTTTATCTTTCTTGCAGTTAGTAAGGAAATAAGACATGCCAACATCGTTAAAGTTCATTTGACTAAAAGATATCATATAAACAAGATTTAATTCATCTCTCAATCTTGACTTAATCTTACCGGAAAAACCATTAACTAAAATTGCCTGCAATATTCTGAAAGCAACAACTTCATGAATGTTTAATTTCTCATGTCTGTAGCCGAGACTCAATGTGGATTGAGCCTTATTTTCTTTTAGAAATTTTAAATTTCTGTCTTCAATTCTTCTAAATGAATCATTTACACTCAAAACTTGAATATCACTAGTTTGAATAGTTTTTTCGTACAGACTCTCAATAAATTCAACAATTGCATCTTTACTGTTAATTGTTGATGTGGAGATGAATAAAGTGGAGTTTTTAGGATTTCTGAAAATTTGGTAATACTTCTCAAAATCACCAATTGAGATATTTCCCAAAGATTCCTCGTCACCAAAGAAAAAATTTGAAAGAGTTGTATTCTTAAAAAGATTTTTAGCTGTTAGATGCCATGAAAAATTTGTGTCATTATCCATGTATTGCCTAGCCTCTGTTAATACAACCTGTTTTTCTTTTATTAAATCTTCTTCATTGAAAATAGAGTTATAAATTGCCTCAAACATTAGACCTAGAGATAATTTTAAATTTTCTGTAGTTTGTTTATGAAAATATGAAGTTATGTTTGGGCTAGTCACAGCATCATAACGAATACCAGCCTCTTCCAGTGTTTTTACAAGTTCACTTTTTTGTCTAAATTTATATGTTCGTTTTCCGACAAGATGTTCAAATAAATGTGCTAATCCAACTTTACCCATGGGATCATTCCTCCATCCGACAGGAAAAGACATTTGAATGGAAGAAGTAGAAAAAGCATCATCAAAAATGAAAATAATTTTCAATCCATTTTTTAAAACTACCTCTTCTACTTTGTTGTTCATGATTTTAATTATAACATTTATTTTAAATATTATTCCAAAAAGAAAGAGGCTGAGAACTTTAATGAAAGTCCCCAGCCTCCCGCTGAAGTGACTAGCCTATGCTAGCCCCCGCAGCCGTCCTCGCCGCAGCCGGTGCCGGTGCCGCCATCACAGGGCTCCGGATCACCGCCGTGCAAGAGGCGGTTGAGCAGGTTGTCCATTTGGGTTTTACTCCATTTTGGACAGCTGGATTAAGCCAGCCCTCACCCCAAAGCTTACTCTCTAAGGTTTTCATATAATAACAGATTTCGTTATATAAGTCAAGACAATCAAACGCAGGCCAATTTCGTGACGGTCTAGTGTCTGATACTTCAGAACCAGCACCAAACAAAAAGACTTTAAAATATAAAGTCATTTTTGTTTTATTTTAAGAATTTATTAAAATTCTTTTCAAGGGTGCCCAATGGGAATTGAACCCATACTAGAGGATCCACAAACCTCTGTGATAACCATTTCACTATGGGCACCATGAAGTCCAATTTTAACACAAAAAAGTTTCTTTGGCAAAAGACTTTTTTGTAATTTCCTGTGCTAAAATATTTTTATGAAATCTTGGAAGAAAGCGAAAGATGAACATATTGTTTATGAAGCACTAACAGCTATAGCGGACAATAGAATCGAGATTGAAAAAGGAACTGCAAGATGTTTTTCTAGCTCAAGAAATAAATTTTATACTGTCCACTTTGATTTAGAAAAAATGCTTTTTATGTCTGACGACAATATGGCCTATTATCGCGATGAGGTTAGTTACCCTATGCTTGCAGTTTTGTTGAAAGAAAATAAAATTATTTTTGACCAAACAATATTGCCCTATTTTAAAAACATCCCCTGGAAAGATATTAATCAGAAAAATAAAAATGACTATATGAAGTCTGTGAAAGAATTTTTAGAGAAAATTGAAAGGATAGAAACAAGAGAAAACACAGAAAGTGAGTGTATAAAAATTTTTTCAGAATTGAATAAGCTTAATCTGAAAGTTTTTGGTGAAAAAGTTTTACCACCAAATAAATATTAAAAATATGAAAGAAACGGAAAAAAAAATTACTTGGACAGATTTGTTAAAAGAAGAAAAACAAAAAGAATACTTTAAAAATGTTTTGGCATTTTCCAATACCGAAAGAAAAACAAAAAGAATATTTCCTCCAACTGACAAAGTTTTTAACGCTTTTACACTTACTTCACTCGAAAACTTGAAAGTTGTAATATTGGGACAAGACCCATATCATGGCGAAGGTCAGGCAGAGGGACTTTGTTTTTCAGTACAACCAGGTGTGCGTCTTCCCCCGTCGCTAAAAAATATTTATAAAGAAATTGAAAGTGATTTACAAATAAAAATGAATTTTACAAATGGACACTTGGCAAAATGGGCGGAACAAGGAGTTTTTTTATTGAACGCAGTTTTGACTGTGGAAGAAGGAAAACCTGCAAGTCATGCTGGCAAAGGTTGGGAAACTTTTACCGACGAAGTTATTAAAAAAATTTCTGAAAATAAAAATGGGGTTATATTTTTGCTTTGGGGAAATTATGCAATAAAAAAGAAGGGTTTGATTGATGAGAAAAAACATTTTGTTCTCACTGCTCCACATCCTTCACCTTTTTCTGCGTATTCCGGTTTCTTTGGCTGCAAACATTTTTCAAAAACGAATGAGATTTTAAAGAAAGAAAATAAAAAAGAAGTTGATTGGGGAATAGACTAATTTGTGCCCAGGAGAAGACTCGAACTTCCATGCCTTACGGCGCTACCACCTCAAGGTAGTGCGTCTACCAATTTCGCCACCTGGGCAAGTTTCCCAATTCTAACATTTTTCATAAGCAAAACAAAATCCAGCTCGCGGCTGGAATTTGTTTTTATTTTATTCTGCAACTTTTTCTTCCACTTTTTTAGTGTCAGTATTTTTAGTTTGAACTTTTCTTTCGTTTCTAAGTTTTTTTCTTGTTTCTTTTGCAGCTTTAGTGCGAACGAAGTAGATTTTTGATTTACGAGTTTTACTTGAACGAATAACCTTAATTGATTCGATCACTGGAGAGTAAAGTGGGAAAATTCTTTCTACCGCAATTTCTCCTGACATTTTGCGAACTGTGAATGTTGCTCCGGCTTCTGTACCGTGTTTGCGAGCCAAGCAAAGTCCTTCAAAATTTTGGATTCTGAATTTATCTTTACCTTCTTTTACTTTTGTTGCAACTTTCAAAACGTCTCCTGATTTGAAATCAAGGGCTTTTCTTTCAGCAACATTAACTGGTGATAAATTGATACTTGTAGTCATATATTATTTCTTTTTTCTTTGATCGAATTAGGCAGTATTTTAACATTTTTCATGTCTTTTGGCAATGGACTTTCTATTTTGACTTGTTCCCCTTCACCTGGATCAAAAAAAGTTATGGATTTAGCATGCAAAAGCTGTCTAGTGTTATTTTTGATTTTAATATTTTTAAAATATTTTTTTTCAAAACTCTCTTTTGTCGGGCCATAGAGATGGTCTCCAACGATGGGGTGTCCCAGACTTTTAGAGTGAATCCTTATCTGGTGAGTCCTACCCGTTTCTGGGAAAAAAGCTACCAATGTCACTTTTTCTCCAAACATTTCTAACCTTTGCAAAACTTTGTAACGAGTCAAAGCTTCACGCTCTTCCCCGCGAAATTTTTCTTTATTCGAGCTAGTAATTTTCACAATTTCTTTTTTACGAAAATCACTTTTAGATCGTGCAATTGGCAAATCAATTATTCCTGTATCATTTTTCACATTTCCCCAAACAAGCGCAATATATTCTTTTTTAATTTTTTTAGCTTGAAATTGGTGTTTTAAATTTTCATAAGATTCTTGATTTTTCGCTACAACCAAACAACCAGTTGTATCTTTATCGAGTCTGTGAACTATTCCTGGTTTTTCTATTCCTGATAAATTTTCTCCAACCCCTTTTAATTTTGGAAAATTTTTTAAAATATATTCAGCAATGGTTTTTTGATTTATTTTACCGTCACCATGCACAGCAAAACCAGCCGGTTTATCCAAAACTAATAAATTCTTGTTTTCAAAAAGTATTTTTATTTTCACGAGTCTATTATACCAAAAATAAAACTCCACGGCTGTGGAGTGTTTATTTTGTTAAAAAAATTAATTTTTATTACAAATTTTAGAACTTACAGAATATTTTCCTGGTCCAACCAAAGCAAAGAAAATTACTCCAGCCAACAAAAGAAGTTGATATTCATATCCACCGTTCATCATGTTGTAACCACGGTCCAAGTGAACCAAATAAATTGCTACAACCATAAAAATTGCAAGCAAACCACCAACAAGTCTTGTCGCAGATCCAATAAGCAAAGCGATTCCACCTAAAAATTCCACATAAGAAGCTATGTAAGTCATGACTGTACCTACACCCATTGATGCAAACATTGGCACTACACCGTCCATAGCTGAAACTTTTGACCAACCATGGTAGATAAATGCTGACGCCACTACAACACGAAGAAGTAGCATTGCTACATCAGTATATTTATCATTATCTCCTACACCACAAAACATATTACAAACTTTTTTTAGATTCATATTTTTATTTATGTATACACAAACAGTATACTGTTGGTAAATTATACAGATTAGAACAAAATTCCGCAAGCTAGACAAAATAAAATAACCCTTTAAATTTTGGGTTATTTTATCATTTTTGTGGGCGATATGAGTGGATTTCAGAACTTTTAAGATACAAAGATTCAATATCCAATGCCTTTAGTTTTGAGAAACACTTGCTATAAATTCTCTATATCTCTCAAATAGACTATCATCATTTCTTTGCATTGCTACCATGCTTTCTAAATCTAGAATTATGTTTTCAAAATTTTCATCTTCCGATGAAATTCTTTTTGCAATATCATAAAGGTCGTTTATATAATCGTTACATTCAGGTAAAACTTTCCACTTTTCGGGGGCATTATTAAACAACTCCAAAAAAAGATTTACTTTTTTAAAGAATTCAGCAACTAAATTTTTATCAATTTCATTAATCATATTACATACAATATAATAAAAAAACATATTATGATAGACTTTACTTTTATAAAAAACATGGTATAACGCCATATACCAGACTGGGCAGTCTGGAATCACACCCAGAAAGGAGGTGATAGTATTGGGTATCAGAGACTGGTTCGGAGGTAAGACCTACTCTAGGTCTTCCGAGAATAAGTCCACTGGCTCAACAGAGCACTC
>WBZS01001003.1_pt1 | contig 25981 bp, 37 predicted proteins | sample 5204201 | NCBI WGS metagenome assembly WBZS01 (sample SAMN12344357, study PRJNA552823) | activated sludge metagenome | biome: Activated sludge suspended growth; feature: Nitrification reactor; material: Wastewater; isolation source: activated sludge from nitrification reactor of wastewater... | reverse complement strand
CTGGACGACCTGGCCTTCCTCGCCGACGCCGGGCTGACCGTCGCCCAAGCAGCCGAACGGCTCGGCGTCACCAAGTCGACGGTCGAGCATCGCTGCGAGCGCGCCGAACGCCGAGACCTGCTCGCCCGACTCCAACACAACAAGGAGGCATCATGACCGCCACCCCGACCCGACCCGTGGACTACAGCCGTCGCCGACGTCGGCACGCCCTGGCGATCCTCAAACGTCGTGCCGGTGAGGAACGCTGGGCGGCCCTGTCGGACAACGCGCGGGTCATGTACACGGTCGGCCTGCTGGTGTGCTCGCCGCTCGGGTTCGCGCGCAAGGCCGACATGGACGCCGCGCTGGCCGATCCGTCCGCCGTCAACGCGGCCCGCCAGCTGCTCGCGAAGGTGGGTTGGTGAGATGGCCTGGTTCAAGGTCGACGACAAGTTGCACGACCACCACAAGCCGCGCGCCGCGGGCAAGGCCGCCATGGGCGTCTGGGTGCTGGCCGGATCATGGGCGGCGGATAACCTCACGGATGGCTTTGTGCCCAGGTCCGTCCTCGGCCGATGGGGGACGCCGGCGGATGCGAAGAGGCTCGTCGAGGCTGGGCTGTGGATCGTCGGCACGCGGCACGGGGAGCCCGGCTGGTACTTCCACGACTGGGAGAAGTTCCAGCCCAGCCGGACGTCCGTCGAGGATCGCCGTGCGAGGAACGCCGCCAAGATCGCGCAGTGGCGCGCGAAGAAGAACGAGGGGGGCGGGGCCGGTGTGTAACCAGGTATGTAACCGGGTTACGCGACGCGATGTAACCGGGTTCGTAACCGGTGTTGTAACCAGGTATGTAACCGGGTGTGTAACCAGGTCTGTAACCGGGTGTGTAACCAGGTCTGTAACCCTGCCCCCGACCCGACCCGACCCGACCCGACCCGACCCGTTAAAGACCTGCCGCGCCATTCGGGGCAAAAACCGCCCCGAATGGCTTGCCTTCGTGACCGTTGAGACTCCCTGCCACTCGGGTAGCGACTCAAGTCCACACGTAACCACAGACCGCGTGCCCGCGGAGTTGAGCGCCCCATGACCGACGAGACGACAACCGACGCCACTAAGCCCGTCGAGTTGCGACAGCTGCGCCGCCAACTCGCCGCCCTGCCCGTCCTCGCCGACCGCATCGAGACCGAAGCCGACGACCGACCAGGACTCTCCGGCGGCGGGACGTCCATCCGCATCGCGCCCGGCAGCAACGCCCGCGTCGTGTACCGCTCGGTGTCCGGGTTGGGCGCGGTCCATGCCGTCCCGGAGGCCGGCGACGAGGAAGATTCAGCCCGGATGCTGGCCGCGCTCGCGTTCACGGGGGAGGATGGGCCGCAGGATGGCCGGTAAAACGGTTTACCTTGGCGCGTGCCGTGAGTACACGCCAAGAGCCCACCTGAGGACGGGTCACCAGGTGAGCGGACGCGCAGGGGCATTATTGACGGAACCGGCAAAAAGGAGTGAGCCATGAGTGACCAGCCCCCGACCGCCGACCTGCGGGCCATCCTCGGCGACCGGTACGAGGCGGTGATGCGCAAGGCGTGCCGGTGTGACGGCACGCGCATTCCGCACTGTTTCGAGTGCGGCGACTCAACCTACGACCACGAGTGCCCGGACCCCGTCCCCTGCGAGCACCGCCAAGCCGCAAGGACACTTGCCGCCGTCCTGCCCGAGCTGCTGGCCGATGCGTGGGACGCGGGGAGCCGTGCCGGGTGGTCTGACCGGACCCGGAGCTTCGTCAACGGTGCGCGCGGCCTGCCCGACCCTGCCGACACCCCCAACCCCTACCGGACGGAGACGACGTGAGCACGCCCGAGCCCCCCCGCCGAGCCTGCGCCCTCTGCCTCGAGCATGTTCCCCACACGCCCGAAGCCGTCGTCCTGCACGCCACTGAGCGGCATCCCGCGTACCTGCCCGACCTGGGCAAGCTCACCGTGCCCGCCATGTGCGAGCTCATTGGGCGGCTCGTCGGCGAGGTCCGCGCCACCCTGCGCGCCCCTAACCCGAGCGGGGAGTCCGGGCGTGCTGCGAAGGGTGACGCCGCGCCCCTGCCGATCAGTGCCGCCGTGCTCGACCTGCTCGCACCCGCCGACGGCGACAACCCCGGACGGCCCATGTCGCTGCTCGTGGAGTGCTCCCGGGTGGCGTGGGAAGCCATCGACCACGTGACGCGCTGCGCCCACCCCCAGCCCGACGGCGAGGCGCAGTGGTCCACGGAAGCCCGGTGGCTGGGCGCACTGTGGCCCGATGCGGTCGCCCAGCTGGACGTTGCTGAGGTCGGATGGATCGAGGACACCCTGCGCGACCTGTGCCGCAAAGCCGGCGCGGTCGCTCGGGTGGGCACCCCGACCCGCTACCTGTGCCCCGACTGCGGCGACGCGATGCACCTGGGCGAAGGCGACTGGATGGTCTGCGAGTCCGGCGTGCACATGCACCCCGGCCCGGGTCGACTTGAAACCGAGTGGAGGCGCAAGGGGCCGATGGGAACCCAAGCGCTCGCGGCCAAGCTACGGATCCCTGAGGGCACGATCCGGCGCTGGCATCACGAGAGGAAGATCGCGCCCGTGAGGCAGGAGGGCCGCACGTGGCTGTGGCTGCCGTGGGACTTGGTGGCCCTGCGTTATCCGGACATCGTGGCGGCCATCGACGACCGCGACGCGCAACCGGTGGGATGAACTACCGCCGTGGGATTCGCTGTGCTAGCGTTCGCGTGGGTGCAGTCTCGCATCCCCAAAGCAGCCCGCCGGCCCCCCCAATGCCCGGCGGGTTTCGCACGTCCGGGGCGCGCTTGGGAGGGACGCCCCGGATGCACTTCCTCGGGGTCGTGAGAGCCGGCCACACACAACCACCGCCGCGTCTGGACCGATGAGCCGCGGCCCCGAGGAGGACGCCCGATGCCGAGCTGGTGGACATGCGAGCTGCGTTTCGACCGCATGGCCGCCAATCCGGACCCGCGGATCGTCGAACACGACCGGGACGAACACCTGCGGCGCAACCATGCCGGGGCCAGCTGATCGAGCCGCACCTGCTGATCCCCAGCCACTGGCGCACCGCGGACGAACCGCGAGTCAAGTGCTGAGCGCTACGATCGCGACCATGAAGACCCCGCTCGCCCTCGTCGCCCTCGTGCTGCTGGCCGGCTGCTCAACCGCCCCTGCCGCCGCCCCATCGCCGACCGCGGCCAAGACCACCGCCCCCCGCACTGCGACCGCGACGCCGGCGACCGCATGCCTGCCCGTCGAGCAGGCGCTGGCCGTCAAGATCCTGGACGGCGTGCCCCACGGCACCGCAGTCGAGCGTGGGTTCAGCGTCGTCAAGGCTGCTGCGGTCAAGGCCGACTCGGGGGATTACTTCGTGGCCGTCAGGTTCAAGCACCCGGACGGCGAGGACGTCGGGGTGTGGCAGACCAAAGCGCTGGACGGGTCGGCTGTGATCGGTTCGGTCGACGCCTACGCCAAGAGCTACACGCAGTGGCCGGACACGGGCAACGCGGGGTCGAAGGTTACGAACCAAGCGAGCGCCTGCGTCAAGTGACGACGAGGGGGTGCCCGATGGTGAGCAGCCTGGGCATCCCTGTGTGGGGTGGCCGTCGAGTGCAAGCCGCGCTCAAGCGGGTGAAGACGCAAGGCCGTCGAGACCGGACGCCGTGCCGCCGCTGCAAGGAACCCATCGACTACACACTGGAGTATCCCGACGAGTGGTCATGCTCGGTCGGTCACATCATGGCCCGCGAAACACACCCCGAGCACACGTGGGACCCGGGCAACTGGGCGCCCGAGCACCTGAAGTGCAACAAGCAGGGCGACTCGGCCCAACCCGTTCGCCCGCCGGACCTCGGCGTCGTCGGGGCGTGGTGAAAAAATCCAGAGGCCCGATCACGGGAAGGTCCGGGGTCGGTAGCTTCCTCTCCCCCCTGGCCTGAGGGCACCCCATCGCACGCGAGGGAGGGCGATCGTGGAGCCCCTGAGCCTCATCGGTGAGTTCAGAGTGACCGTCGCGGCGTCCGGGCGTCTGCGTGGTGATGTGGACGCCGCCCTGGTCGCCGCCGGGGAGGCGATCTGCCGCCAGGTCGACGCCACCTTGTCCAATGAGGACTCGTCCGCGACCGACAAGACGAAGGCGCTGTACCTGCTGCCGCATCTCGTGAACATTCTCCGCGAGATGGAGGCGACGCCGAGGTCGCGCACGGAGGTGGGGCCTGTCGAGCATCCGGGAGGTGGGGTCAGTGGAACCGCTGCCCGCCGCAAGCGCGCCGCCGACAGGGCGCTCAAGGTCGCGCAGTAGGGCTCGTTCAGGTGATCCGCGGAAGCGGGACACGCGCACGAAGCGCCTCGCTCGTGATGTGCGCGGATCGGCCGTCCCGCGGATCTGGACGCCGCCGCTGCGGGAGTTATCGCCGGACGTCCTAGACGATGCCGGCAACGTGGTCGTTCCGGCGACGTCGCTGGGGTTCGATGTCATCGAGTGGGCGCGCGAGTCCCTGCTGATCGACCTGCTGCCGTGGCAGGAATGGCTGCTGATCCACGCGCTGGAGCTGCTGCCGAACGGGCGGCTTCGGTTCCGGAACATCGTCGTCTTGGTGGCTCGGCAGAACGGCAAGTCGACCCTCTCGCAGGTGCTGGCGCTGTACAGCTTGTGCGTGCTGGGCCGGCGGACGGTGCTGACCACCGCGCAGGACCTGGACACCGCTGAGGAGATCTGGCAGGGCGCGGTCGACCTGATGCGCGAGCTCGACGAGGACGATCAGCCGGTACGGCCCGACGTGTACGACCTGGTGCGGCACGTGTCGATGGTGAACGGCAAGAAGGCGCTCATCCTCGCCACCGGTGAGCGCTACAAGGTCAAGGCTGCGAACCGCAAGGCTGGCCGCGGCCTGACCGGCGACCTGGTCGTCTTGGACGAGCTGCGCGAGCATCAGAACTGGGACGCCTGGGGTGCCCTGACGAAGACAATCCAGGCCCGGCCGCAAGCCCAGGTGTGGGCGTTGTCGAACGCGGGCGACATCACGTCGGTGGTGCTACGGCATCTGCGGCTGAAGGCGCATGCGGCCCTCGGCGATCCGGACGGGATCGCGGCCGCGGAGGCTGTCGAGGCGTCCGCCCCCAGCGAGGTGGATGTTGAGTCGATCAACGAGGCGTTGCGGCGCGGTGAAATCGACGAACTGAACTCGTGGGTCGATGACGACGAGGGCCTTTCGGAGTGGGACTTCTCCGACGTCGACCTGGGGGCGCTGGAGGTCGATGCGTCCACCCTCGGGTTGTTCGAGTGGTCATCTCATCCGGGCGCCGGGAAGTACGACGTGGACGAGTGGGCCCTGGCGAACCCGTCGCTGAACTATGTGCGCGGCGACACGTCGATCACGACGCGCAGCATGAAGGCCGCGGCTGATGGTGACCCGGAGTGGGTGTTCCGCACCGAGAACATGTGCCAGTGGCCGGTGGGGGCGATCTCGACGTTGTTCCCGGCGGGTAAGTGGGAGGCCCGGCGGAATGTGCCGCTCGAACTCCCCTCAGGTTTGCAGGTGGTGCGGCAGGCCGATCGGATCGTCGGGCGCGTGTGGGTGTGCGTGGACCAGTCGCAGGATGGGTCCTGGTGCTATGTGGCCCGGGTGGGCCGGTGTGCTGACGGGCGCTGGCAGGGTGAGGTGGTTGCCGCCCAGCGGGGCGACGGTTGGCTGAAGCCGTGGCTGCTGGCCCGGGCTGACCGGATCGTGTCGATCACCGCGCAGGGGCGCGGGGCGCCGATCTCGGGATGGCTGAACGACGCCATGGCCGACCCAGAGTGTGGCCGGTTGCGGTTCGTGCGCTGGGAGGGTGCCGATCTGGTGCCGGGGCATGCTGCTGGGTTCTCGGCCGTCCGTGACGGGTTGCTGTGGCACAACCTGCAGCCCGCCCTAGATCAGGCCGCCGACCGCGGCAAGAGTAACGAGCTCGCCGGCGGCCGGGTGTTGGATCGGCAGAAGTCGCCGGTGGATGTGGCCCCGCTGATCGCCCTGTTCGGTGCGTGGTGGCTGTCGCAGCGTCCCGTGCGGCGTCCGGCGCCTCCGCCCGCGCCGCAGACCGTGAAGGCCGAGGGTGGGCCGCGGTCGTCGTCGTTGCCTGACTTTCTGCGACTCGAACCTGGATTGGGGGTGTGATGACGACCTTGCCCGTGATGAAGCCGCCGACGTCCGCGAAGGCTGTTCAGGTGGATGCGGCCCCGTGGTCGTCGTTCTACCTGGCCGACCTTGAGTTGCCCGCCGAGCTGCGCCCGCCGCTGAATGTGTCCACGTACCGGCGGATGCGCCGGGATCCTCAGATCGCGTCGCTGCTGATGGCGACGTGGATGCCGATCTTGCGGACGCAGGCTCGTCTGGACGCCGATGGTGTGCGCGAGGAGGTCGCCCAGCATTGTGCGGTGAACCTCGGGCTGCCGCTGGTGGGGCAGGAGGTGGCGCCGCGGCAGTTGCGGACCCGGGACCGGTTCTCGTGGGCGCAGCACCTGCGGCACGTGCTGCTGCAGGACGTGTACGGGTACTCGGCGTTCAACCAGGTGTACCGGTACAACGAAAACTCGAAGCGCTACGACATTCGCAAGCTGCTGTGGATCCCGCCGTGGACGGTCGATGAGATCAAGACCGCCGCGGATGGTGGGCTGGTGGCGGTCAAGCAGAACATGGTCGGCGCCCAGTCGGTGCCCGTCTCGGAGCTGGTGTGGCACGCGAACGGACGCGAAGGCGCGAACTGGGCTGGCGTGCCGCTCATGCTGCCCTGCTGGCAGCCGTGGCTGTTGAAGGACCGGCTGCAGCGGGTCGGCGTGCTGTCGGTGGAGCGCAACGGCATGGGCTTGCCCGTGTACACCGCGCCCCCACGGGAGGCGATCGACGATCCGGACGGCGCGCGGGCGGCTGCCGACATTGCGGCCGGCTTGGAGATCGCGAAGGGTGCGCGTTCGGGTGAGGCTGCCGGGGCGTCGTTGGCGAACGGCTCCGACTTCGAACTGCTGGGGGTGACGGGAAGCCTCCCGGACTCGACGGTGCTGATCCGCTACTTCGACGAGCAGATGGCGCGCTCGTTCCTCGGCCACTTCCTCAACCTGGGCACCGAAACGGGAAGTTGGGCGCTCGGGAGCACGTTCGCCGACTTCTTCACGCTCAGCCTGGGGGCGAAGGCCGAAGAGATCGCCGACGTGACCACCCAGCATGTGATCGAGGACCTGGTTGACGTCAACTGGGGGCCCGAAGAGCCTGCCCCACGGCTCGTGTTCGACGAGATCGGCTCGCAATCTGCGGCGACCGTCGAGGCGCTCAAGCTGCTGCATGACGCCGGGCTGCTCGATGAGGACGAGGTGCTCAAGCAGTTCATCCGGGTGCGCTTCAAGCTACCCAAGCCCGCGCAGTCGTCCGACGCGCCCGTGACCGAAGAGGAGTCCCCGTGACCGATGATCCGATGAAGATGGCCGAGAAGTTGGCCACCATCAACCCCGCCCGCCCGTGGTACAGCATTGAGGCGAAGGCCGGCGACAAGAAGCGCGCCAAGGTGTCGATCTACGACGCGATCGGCGGCTGGTTCGGGATCCGGGCGGCCGACTTCGTGCGCGAGGTGCAGGCCCTGGACGTCGACGAGATCGAGCTGCACCTCAACAGCCCGGGCGGCTCCGTCTGGGACGGCATCGCGATCATGAACACCCTGCGCAGCCATCGGGCCCGCGTGCAGGTTGTGGTCGATGGGATCGCCGCCAGCATCGCTTCGGTGATCGCCATGGCCGGCGACGAGGTCGTGATGGCGCGCGGTGCTCAGATGATGATCCACGACGCGTCCGGGGTGTGCCTCGGGCAGGCGAAGGACATGGCGAAGACGGCCGAGGTGCTCGACAAGATTTCGGGCAACATCGCCGGGATCTACGCCAAGCGCGCCAAGGGCGACCCGGCCGACTGGCGGGCGCTCATGCTCGATGAGACCTGGTACAACGCCGACGAGGCGGTTGCCGCCGGCTTGGCCGACCGTGCCGAGGATGTGCCGGACGCCAAGGACGCCACCGCCGCATTCGACCTGTCGATGTTCAACTACGCCGGCCGTCAGGCCGCCCCGGCGCCGGGTTCGGCCCGCGCCCCTCATGCCCCCGTCTCGCCCGAGCCGGGTTTCACCAACAGGAAGGAGAGCCCCGTGGAGCACACGGAGTTCTTGTCCGGCCTCCGCTCTCGGCTCGGCGTCACGGACGCCGCGGCCACCGAGGAGACCATCCTGGCCGCCCTCGACGAGTCCCTCGCCGAGCAGGCCGATCCGCCCGCCGCGCTGCCTGAGGGTGTCGTGGCCATCGAGTCGGGTGTCTTGGCCCAGTTGACCGCGGACGCCGCGGCCGGCCGCCAGGCGCTCGTCAACCAGGAGACCGCCCGCCGCGACCGGGTCATCACCGACGCGCTTCGCGCCGGCAAGATCACCGCCGCGCAGCGCGACCAGTGGCGCGCCTCGCTCGACAAGGACGAGCAGGGCATCACCGCCCTGCTGGCCACCATGGCCGCCGTGGTCCCCGTGGACCCCAAGGCCATCACCCCGCCCGACAACGAAGACGCCGACGCCGCGAACTACAACGCGCTCTACAACCGCAAGGAGGCCTGACCATGGCTGACCACCTGCCCAAGTTCAAGCCCGGCCAGGCGGTGACCTTCACCGCCACCACGGCGATCACCGGCGGCCAGGTCGTCGAGGTGACCGGCAACCGCACCGTGGGCGTGCCCGCAGCCGCGGCGTCCGTCAAGACCGTCGGCACCGCCGGCCATGACGCCGCGATCGGCGACACCGTCGTCGTGCACCTGCCCGGGATCGTCGACACCGCGACCAGTGCGGCGGCGATCACCGCCGGCGCCGAGGTCGAGAACGCCACCGCGGGCAAGATCCAGACGCGGACCACCGGGCGCTCGTTGGGCATCACCCTCAACGCCGCCACCACCGCCGACCAGACCGTTCTGGTCGCTCGCGTCTGAGAAAGGACCCGAACCCAGATGCTCACGTACCCCGTCCAGCCCAGCGTCCTCACCGGAAACGCCAACCTCGCCATGGTGCAGGCGTTCCTCAAGTCGCCGACCCAACTCGCGCGTCGCTTCGCGGAGATCATCTCCTCGCAGAACTTCATCTCGCACTTCGTCTTGAAGGGGCGCTACCCGATCATGGGTGGCGCGATCTCGTTCCTGCCGAACGAGTCGGTCAAGACCGCGGACAAGCCGGAGGTCATCGCGCCCGGTGGGGAGTACCCGCTGGTCACGATCACGCCGGACCAGGCGCAGATCCTCGCGGCCATGAAGCGGGGCTTCGCCGAGGAGGTCACCGATGAGGAGGTCGGCCGGCTCCTGATGGATCCTGTCGAGCGCAGCATCGCGATCCTGGCGAACACCATGGTCGACGACTTCGACTCGATCGCCATGTCGGCCGTCGCTTCGGCCGTCACGCAGGCCTTGGCCGGGGCGGCGTGGACCGGGGCGAGCGCCGCGACGAACCTGATCGCCAACGTCTCGGCCGCGAAGTCGACCCTCGTGAAGCTGAAGAAGGGCTACAGGGCCGACGCGGTCGTGCTGACGCTCGACCAGTACGACGCCATCGCGGCGCCGCTGGCCACCCTGCTGCCGCGTGAGAACGGCAACCCGATCCTGTCCGGCACGTGGCCGAACGTCCTCGGCCTGGACTGGGTCGCCAACGAGAACCTGCCCGCGGGCTGGCTCCCGACCGTCATGGACACGAACAACCTGGGCGGCATCGGTCACGAGGACATCCCCTCGCCCGAGTACGTCAGCCTGGGGGTCGCGAACGGGTCCAACGTCGAGGTCGCACGCTTCCGCAAGGAGCACGACTCGACGCGGATCCAGCTCCGCAAGGCCGACGTGCCCGTGATCCGGAACCCGGACGCCGCCGTCGAGATCACCGGGACCGGCCTGTGATGGCCAGATACCGAGTGGTCGCGCCGTCCGTCCTGGTGCGCGTACCCGGCCTGGACCAGCTGGTCGAGCAGGGCCACGAACTGCCCGTCGTCGTCCCGCCCGAAACGATCGAGCGGTTCCTCGCGAAGGGCTTCATCGAGATCGTCGAGGCGTCCGAGGTCGCGGCCCCGGAGGCGTCCGCCGAACCGCAGCTGGAGGACCTGACGGTCGCTCAGCTGCGGAAGGTGGCCACCGATCGTGGCGTCGATGTCGCCAAGGGCGCCAAGAAGGACGACCTGCTGGCCGCCCTGACCGCGCCCGCCGTGGCTGGCGAGGATGCAGCCGGGCTGCTCGCCGAAGCCGCCCGGCTGGGCATCGAGGTCCCGGACGGTGTGACCGATCCGGCCGACATCCGCGCACTGATCGAGCAGTAGCTCACGAGGGGAGGGGTTCATGGACTTGGTGGACATCGGTCTGCTGCTGGAAGTGGACCCTTCCCTGGATCAGTCCCAGGCCGAGCGCGTTCTGGCCGCGGTGAACGGACAGGTGGCGCGGGTGGCGCCGTGCCTGCTCGACGAGGCCGCCCTGGGCCGGGCTGAGGCCGTCCTGGTGGTCGTCGGGGCGCTGAAGGCGTTCTCGGAGGGTCCGCCGCCGCCCTGGCTGGAGTCGGAGACCACGGGCCCGTTCACGGCCCGCTTCCGGGCCGTCGGGCCGCGCGCGGTGCTGAGTGCTGCCGACGAGGCCGCCCTGCGGACTCTCTGCGGTGGGGTGGCGCCGGGCACTTCGCAGGGATCATTCCCGCCGGCCGGTGAGGTTGGCCGGATCTTCGGCAGGCCGTGGTGAGGGGCGAGGCGGTGCAACGCCGCCGGTGGGTCAGTTCGACCCGCAACGCGCACGGCGTCGAAACGCACCAGCATGGCAGCCCGGCCAGCGTGCAAGCGCTCGGGTTCGCGCCCGAACAGTCGACCGAGCCGCGCGAGGCCGGGAGTGCGCGTGTCGTGATCCCGGCAACCCTCTACCTGTCCGCCGCGCAGGAGACCGACCCGCGCGACCTGTGGGTGGTCCGGGGGCGCACGTACGCCGCGGAGGGCGAGTCCGGTGAATGGGTGAGTCCGTACAGCGGGCGGAAGCCCGGCCAGGTCGTCACCTTGAGGAGCGTGATCGGATGAGCGAGTTTTCGATTGTTTCGATCAAGCTCAACAACGCAGGATTCAGGGCGCTGCGAAAGTCGCCTGGCGCCCAAGCGCTCGTCATGGACGCGGCGAGGAAGATCGCCGAGGAGGCCTCCTCGCAGTCCGGGGAAGCCTACGAAGCGCATCCAAGCCCGGGACGTAACCGTGCCCGCGCGGTCGTCGTCCCCATGACGGCCGAGGCTGCCCGGGACTCCCTGGAGAACCTGACTCTGATCCGCAGTCTGAACGCGGCCCGCTGATGGTCGAGATCCTGCTGCCGCCAGACATCGAAGCGGCAGCGGTCGCCTACCTGTCACCGCTGCTGCCCGGGGCTTGGGTGGGCACTCAGCGCCCGTACGGCACCGACTGGCAGTCAGCCCCCGCCGACATCGTGCGCGTCTCTGTGGCGGGCGGAGAGCCCGCGAAGGACTTGGTCCTGGACGTGTCCCTGCTGGCCGTCGAGGTGTGGGGGGCCGACTCCGTGGCGGCCGCGGCTCGGGCTGCTCGCGTCTCCGCCCTGCTCGATGCGTGGTCCGGCCAGCAGGGCGTCGTCTTGGTCTACCAGTGCGAGGCCACCCGCCCGCGGTCGGTTCCCGATCCGCTCACCCGCAATCCCCGGTACCTGTTCACCGCGTCGGTGACGGCCCGCCGGGTCGGCGCCATTGCTTGACGCCGACTGCTTTTCGTCACCGAACGCTCTTTGAAAGGAGCACCTGAACAATGGCCAAGAATGCCCAGAATGTGCGCGTCGCCCTCACGGGCAGCGTGTGGTACGAGCCGAACCTGAACGCGGCGATCCTCACCGACCTGTCGGGCCCGCCCACGGCGACCGCCGAGGATCTCGGGTTCACCACGGCTGACGGGGTGACGTTCAAGATCGCCAAGGAAACGACCGACATCCCTGGATGGCAGACCATGAACCCGCTGCGGCGGCTGGTCACCTCCGAACCGCGGTCGGCGAGCTTCACACTGCGCCAGCTCGACCGGACGACGTGGCTGACCAGCATGGGCGGCACGATCACCGAGCTGGTGGCCGGCAACCCGGCGACGTACCGGTGGGAGCCGAACGACGGCCAGGTGGTCGAGGGGATGCTGTTCATCGACTTCGTGGACGGCTCGATCACGTACCGGTTCGGGTTCCGCCGGGCCGCCCAGTCGGCCGAGGTCGAGTTCTCGCTGGTCCGCGGGGATGCGGTCAACGTGCCGAACGAGTGGACGGCGCTCGCGCCCACGGCCGGGAAGGCGTTCCACCTGGACACCAACGATCCGGCGTTCGCGCCGACGTCCGGTGTGCCGCTGATCGGTGCGGCGCTGCCGCTGCTGCAGACGGTCGGCGACCCGCTCGTGCTCACCGGCGCCCGGTTCACCGGCACGACCGGCATCACGATCGACGGCCAGGCGGTTGCGGCCGGCAAGTGGGACGTGATCAACGACGGGCAGATCGCCCTGGTGATCCCGGCCGCGGTCGCCGGCGCGGCGCCCATCATCGTCACCAACGCGTCCGGTGCGTCGGCGACGTTCAACTACACCGCGGTCTAAAGGCCGCCTGAGTTGTCGGGTGGGTCAGGGTGCGTGCGGCCCCTGACCCACCCGGCGTCACGCCTTTGTCAGCCGCACGAAACCGCACAAGGAGACCGCACATGAAGACCACCACCACCGACACCCCCGCCACGGACGCCGCGGAGGTCGCTCCGCGCCCCACCACCGCACCCCGCATGCGGGTGTGGCATCAGGACGGCACGGTGACGCAGTGGATCAACCCGAACCGTCCCGCGATCCTGCTCGTGTTCGAGCAGGAGTTCGGGCACGACACCCCGAGCTCGGGGCCCGAGTACTACTGGATCGTCTGGCATGCGCTCGGTCGGCCCCTGGGTGACATGAACGCGTGGATCGAGACCGTCGAGGACATCGAACGCCAGGACATGGAGTTGGGAAAAGCGTTCAGGTAGGCGGATTGGCCAGGATCAGCGCCCTGACCGGTGTTGATCCTGGCTTCCTGCTGAACCTGGATGAGCAGCAACTCGCCGCCGTGCAAGAGGTGGCTGTCGAGGAGAGCCGGCGGCGCAGTTGGACCAACGACACCGAACTGTTGGCGTCCGTGGTCGACCTACTTGCCGCGATCCTGGCTCGCCTGAATGCGGGCATTCCGGTCGGGATGGTGAAGAAGCTCTCGACGCCGTCCACGCCGACCCGGGTGAAGCGCCCGGTGTGGACCGACGACCCGGACGACGATACGGCGACCGTGTCGCCGCGTGACTTCTTCTCGATGATGCGGGGGTGAACCGATGGCCGACACTGTTGAACTGGCTTCCACCGTCATCAGCGTCGGCATCTCCACCCAGGGGCTCGGCTCCGACATCGTGTCGGCGATCAAGGGCGTCGGTGGGCAGATCAAGGGCATCGGCCGGTCGGCCGGCGCAGACTTCAAGGCCGGATTCTCGACCGCCGCCGCCGGGGCAACCAAGGGCGTCGAGGATGAGGCGAAGCGTCTCGCTTCGGCGATCGAAGCCCAGTCGAAGAAGGTCCGGGCTGCGCGGGACGCTGAGCGTGATTCGGCGTCGAAGGTCGCGATCGCTGAGGCGAAGCTCAACGAGCTGCGGGCGAGCGGGAACGCCAAGCAGTCGGCGCTGCTGACCGCTGAGGATCGACTCACGAAGGCCCGCCGCGAGTCGGCGCTGGCGACATCGAAGGCCGAGGGCGAGTCGAAGCAGCTCGCGGCCGCGTACGACGCGTCGCGTGCGGCCGCTGCCCGGGCGTCGACGGCTACCGAACAGGTCGGCCGGTCCTATTCGGGCCTGGGCGGCAAGATCAAGTCGGCGATCTCGGGCATCGGGAAGCCGTTCCAGCCGCTGGTGAATCAGGCCGATGATGCTGGGCGGCAGTCGGCGACGAAGTACACCTCGGCGATGCAGTCCGGCGTCAAGTCGGGCTTGGGCTCACTCGGTGGGCTGCTGAAGGGCGCCCTGGTCGCCGGGATCGCTGCGGCCGGTATCGGGTCGATCGGGTCGATGATCGCCGGGTCGATCACGGCCGGGTCGGACCTGCAGCAGGCCATCGGCGGTGTCGAGGCCGTCTTCAAGGGCCAGGCCGGGCAGATCCTGGCGGCTGGAGAGAAGGCCGCCCAGGGGGTCGGCCTGTCGACGTCCGCCTACGACCAGATGGCGACCACGCTGGGCGCCGGGCTGAAGAACAAGGGCATCAGCGACTTCGCGGGCCAGACTCAGAACCTGATCGGGCTGGGCGCCGACCTGGCCGCCCAGTTCGGGGGATCCACGTCGGATGCTGTGTCGGCGATCTCGTCGTTGATGCGCGGGGAGTCCGATCCGATCGAGAAGTACGGCGTCGCGATCAACGAGACGGCGATCAACGCCGAGCTGGCCGCCAAGGGCCAGTCGAAGCTGACCGGCGCTGCCCTGGAGTCGGCGAAGGCTCAGGCGCGGCTTGACATCCTGTTCCGGCAGACGAAGGACGCGCAGGGGGCGTTCGGGCGCGAGTCGGAGACGTTCGCCGGTAAGCAGCAGCGGGCCGCCGCCGCCTGGGATTCCATGTCGCAGAAGATCGGCATGATGTTCCTGCCGGCGCTGACCGACGCGATGGGGTTCATCAACGACAAGGCCCTCCCCGCCATCGAAGGGCTACTGGGGTCAACGAACCCACTCGGCGACACCTTCACCGGCATCGGTGGGGCAGTCGAGGGCATGGGGTTGGTCGTCAAGCCCATCCTTGAGCAGATCTGGTCGGTGATCTCCGAGAAGTGGACCCAGATGGGTCCGACCGTGTCGCTGGTGATGGAGAACGTAACCTCGATCATTTCCAGCGCGACCACTGCCATCTCGACTATCTGGGAGGTGTGGGGGCCGACCGTCCTGGGCATCATCGGTGCCGCGTTCGATCTGATCGGCGGACTGTTCCGGGGCTTCTCGGACATCCTCGCGGGCATCTGGGGTGTCCTGTCGGGGGTCCTGACGGGCGACTGGACGAGGGCCAGCGAAGGCCTGCAGCAGATCACGGACGGCCTGTTCACCGTCCTGCGGTCGACGTTCGATGCGGGCGTTGCGGTCATCGGGGCCGTCTGGGACGGGCTCGGTGCTGCGCTGAAGGGCCCGCTTGATTGGGCGAGCGCGAACGTGTTCACCCCGATCGGCGACTTCGTGACGAAGACCATCCCGGACGCGTTCTCGGCTGGTGTGGGCGCGATCGGTCGGGCCTGGGATGGCCTGAAGGAGATCGCGGCCGCCCCGGTGCGGTTCGTGGTCGACATCGTGATTGGCGGCATCGTCGACGCGTTCAACACGATCTCGGGGGCGCTGGGTGGGCCGAAGCTCACCAAGCCGTCCCTGGGGTTCGCGCGTGGCGGCCTGCTGCCCGGATACACCCCGGTCGAGCGTGGTGACGATCTGCTGGTGCCGATGCGGCGCGGTGAGGGCGTTTACGTCTCCGAGGCGATGCGGGATCCGTACGAGCGGTCCCGCATGTACGCGATGAACGCGGCCGCCTTGCGCGGGGAGAACCTGTCCGCGTTCCGGAGTCGTCGCGGCTACGCGGAGGGTGGCGTGGTCGGGTCGCTGCTGTCTCCGGTGCGTGGTGTCGTGGATGGGCTGATGGGTCAGATGCCGGGCTCTGGGGCGATGGCCGATCTGATGAAGGGCGTCCCGGGTCGGATCATCGATCTAATGGCCGACAAGGTCGATTCGCTGCTCGACGCCCAGTCGGCGTTCGCGGGTGCTTCTGCGACGGGACTGAATCCTGTCTTGCTGGCCAGGTTCAACGCGTGGAACGCCGCGAGTGGAAACCGGTTCTCGATCGTGTCGGGCTGGCGTTCGAGTGTGCAGCAGGCGGTGCTGTACCAGCGTTACCTGGCTGGGACGGGCAACCTGGCCGCCCCGCCCGGTCGGTCGAACCATGAGCGCGGCCTGGCGATCGACCATGCGCCGAACAGCACCGCCGCCGACCGGGCGCGCGGAGCCGGCTTCGCCCTGTATTGGCCGATGGCGATCGAGCCGTGGCATGTGCAGGGCGTCGGCTTGGCGCGTGGGGGCCTGGCCGGATATGCGGCTGGGAGCAGGTCGGCGTCCCCGGGCTGGGCTGATCTGGCCCAGGAGTACGGGGGAATGTCGGTTCGGACGCCGTCCGTGGGGAGCAGCGCCTCGGCGTCGCAGGGCCGCGGGTCGAGCCTGGCTGACGAGATCGCCGACGCGATCGCGAGGCGGCTGGACCGGCTGCCGATCCGACTGGTGGGCGCGGTCGACAAGCTCGCCGACACGATCGGCGGAGAGTTGCTCGTCGGATATCAGGGGGGCTGAGATGGCTGCACTCGTCGGCTACGTCCAGCAGGCCTGGAACACCACGGGTCAGGACACGCTCTCGCTGTCCGCTTTGACTGCGCCGGGTGGTGGGTCGGTGGCTGCTGTGGCTGGTCAGATGGCGTGGGTCGAGGCGTCGCACGCGTCGACGAACAGGCCGCTGCCGTCCGGCTGGAACCTGGCCGCGAACTCGTTGTGGTGGAAGATGCTCGACGCGGACGACATCACGGCCGGTTCGGTGACCGTCAAGGCCAAGCTGACGTCCCTGTCGGTCCTGTCGGGTGCGGCCGGATATGGGCGCTACTCGGAGCAGCCCCAGGTCAACGTCCGCTCGGGATCAGGTGGGGCCATCTTCCGCGGCAGCACCGAACCGTGGCACTCCGACCTGGGGGCCGGTCCGACGTACCGCATCGGCGCCGAGACGACGAGCGCGGAGGATGGGCACAAGCACGCCATCTACTGGCGTGCCGCCTCTGCGGCCGGGTATGTCGATCTGCCGGGCGCCAATGATGACGCGTCGTTCCGCGCCTACGAGGTGCTGGCGCCGGCCGCGCCGCTGGCCCCGTTGCCGTTGCTGCCCGAGTCGGGGGCTGCGGTCAACCGGGACGCGACGGTGACGTTGGCGTTCGCGCACCGGTCGTCGGCCGCGCTTCCGCAGTTGGCGTGCCGGGCGCCGATCAGGGTCGCCGGTGGGACGTGGGGGAGCGTCAAGCCGGACGGCACGATCGCCGCGGGTGACACGTCGCAGGTGATCACGACCGCCGCCGGTGAGGTGTCGATCGACCCCGGGGTGCTGGCTGCGGCGAGTTCGTACGAGTGGTACGTGCTCACCCAGGACGCCGCGGGCTGGTCGCCTGCGAGCGCGACGCGTTCGCTGGTGGCCCGCGTGCTGCCGACTGCCGCCGTCACGCTGACCTCGACGTTCGCCAGCCGCTCCCCGGTGGCGTCCTGGGTGGTCACGCCCGGGACGGGCACCTTGCAGGGCTGGCAGCTGCGGATCTGCCCGGCCGCGGATGGTACCGCCGATAGCCCGATCTGGGATTCGGGTCAGGTGTCCGGGTCGGCGCTTTCGATGGAGCTGCCCGGGTCGATCCCGTGGGCCAACGGCGGGAGCTATCGCGCATGGTTGGCGCCCACCGATTCGGCGCTTGCCGGGGTCTTCCACGCGTCGAACTCGGCCGTGGTTGCCTGGACGCCGCCGTCCCCGCCGTCGTCGGTGGTGGCCACCACGGGCGCGCCGTCGGTGGTGACGGTGTCCGGGATCCCTGGGCCGTCCGAGTCGATTGAGGTACAAGCCGGCCCGGTCGGTGTCGATGACTGGGTGGCGTTGGCGACCCGGCTGGCGCCGGGCTCGTCGGTGGCGATCGGTGACCCGCTGGCACCGTACGGGGTGGCACGCCGGTACCGGGCTCGGGCGTGGGCGACCGTCGACGACGTGCTCCAGCCTTCGGCGTGGGTTGAGTCGTCCGCGATCACCTCCGACGATCTGGGCGCGTACATCGTGGCCGCGGACGGTTCGGCGTACGTGGCGGTGCAGGTGTCCGACGCGGGCGCGCTGGTGCCGATCCAGGGTTACGCCCGCTCGGGCGGTTTGGGTGACACGGTGCAGCGCATCGACCGGACGCCGGTGGCCGGTTACCGCTCGTGGTGGGAGGTCGAGACCGACACCCCGGACGACGAGGCGACCGTCATCGGCTGGCTGACCGACCCGGACCGGCCCGCGCTGTGGCTGCGCCCACATCCCGAGCGGCCGTTCGTGGGCGGGCCGATCGGACTCGCGGCGCTGCTCACCGCCGTGGAGGCGGTGCCCACCCCTGAGCGGCTGGTGCAAGCCGCCATGACCCCGCGGCACATCAAGTGGGACTTCATCACCCAACGAGAGGGGGCCTGATGGCCAACGAAGACGCAAGCGCGCTTGTCGTCGAGGAGCGGATCGTGCTCGACAAGTACGACGGCGACGAAGGGCCACTGGTTGAGCGGCTGACGATCGTCGACGGCGTGCTCACCTCCCACGAGTTCTTCAACCACACCGAGGAGGGCTAAAAATGGCCGGAACCAACGCGTACCGCGACTACGTGGCGGCGTCGACGATCAGCGCCGCGCCGACGCTGTTCAGCAACGCGAACGCCCACATCGGCGTGGGCGACTCGGCAACCGCGTTCGCCGTGGGCCAGACCGACCTGCAGGCCGCCACGAACAAGCTCCGCAAGGCGATGGACGCCACCTACCCCACCCAGGCCGCGAACGTGATCACGTTCCGGTCGACGTTCGGGACCGCCGAGGCCAACTTCGCCTGGAACGAGTGGGGCGTGTTCAACGCGTCCTCGGGCGGCACGATGCTCAACCGCAAGGTCGAGTCGCTGGGCACGAAGACGTCCGCGCAGTCGTGGCAGATCACGGCCACGATCACGCTCACCATCTGACCTTGCAGTGCCGCCGGGGAGGGGGTGAGGGATGGCCACGCCTGTAACCGAGTACGAGTCGAGCTGGTCGTCGACCACCTCCCCGAAGACCTCCAGCAGCTTGTCGGTGCAGGCCGGCGACGTGCTGGTGGTGGTGGCGTCCGGGTCGCTCAACCTGGCCTGCTCCGACTCTGTGGGCCTGACGTGGACGTTGCAGCGGTCGATCACGACCGCGAACTACACGCCGGTCTTCTTGTGGACGGCCACCGTGGCGTCCGCGGGCTCGCTGACCGTGACGGTCACCCGAACGTCAGGCACCAGCAACTACGGCTTCGACGTCACGGTGTGGCGGGGCGTCACTGTGGGCGCCTCCGCGCAGGCCAACACGTCAGGGGCGCCATCGCTGGCGGTCACCACCACCGCGGCGAACAGCGCCCTCGTGGTGGCGTCGAGCGACTGGAACCGCGTCACGTCCGCGCGGACCTGGCGCACCGGCGCCGGCACGGCCACCGAACTGTGGGACGTCACTTCGGGCACCACCCGCTACTACGGCGCCTACCACGCGGACGCCGGGGCGGCCGGATCCAAGACGGTCGGCCTGTCCGCGCCCAGCGGGCAGAAGTACTCGATCGTCGCGCTCGAGCTCGTGACCACCACGCCGACCGCCGGGTCGGACACGGTGGCCCTCGGGGTCACGGATTCGGCGACGGTCGGTGTTATCGCCGCCAAGGCCGGCGCGGACACGGTGGCGCTCGGGCTCACCGAGTCGACCTCGCTCGCTGCGGTGGTCAGCCGTACCGACACTGTCGCCCTCGGGCTGAGCGACTCGGCGACGCTGAGCATCTCGAACGCGGTCGCCGCTGCCGACACGGTTGCCCTGGGCGTGACGGACAAGGCGTCGGTCAAACGGGCAGCTTCGCGCGCCGACCTGGCCAACCCGTGGGACCTGGCTGGCCAGTGGCCGACCGTTATCCGCTCGGAGGTGTGGGAGCGGGCCGTTTCGGCTCGGGTCCGCACGCTCGCCGGATGGGTGGAGCTGGTCGACCCGGCTGGTAGCCCGGTCCAGGTGCAGACCGATGAGGGGCCGCGCTGGCGGCTGCCCGTCTCGGGGTCGGCGGTGTCGTGGCGGGACCAAGCGGGCGGCTACTCGGGCCAGCTGTCGTTCTCGAACCCGTGGATGATCCCCAAGACGTCGAGGCATCCCCTGTGGGGGGCGTCGGGGCTGCGGGTCCGCGTGTGGTGGGCGGTGTGGTCGTCGGAGCTGGCGGCATGGCTGAGCAAGCCGGTTGCCACGCTGGCGATCGGCGATACGGACGCCGAGGACACGGGCACCATCTCCGGGACGGTGTCCGGGCGTGACGTCCTGTCGACGATGCAGGGCTATGGCGGGGCTGGCGCTCCCGACGTGGTCGGCATGACGGTGAGTGCCGCGCTGGGGCACATCTTCGCTCGGTCCGCACCGACGTTGACGGTGACGATCGCCCCGTCGTCGGTGATCATCCCCGAGGGGACCGTGCTCCGCGATCCGATGACCGATGCGGTCGAGCTGGCCGAGCTCGGTTACACGCTCGGCGTGGTCCGCTCCGACTGCCTGGGCGCGGTCTACGTGGGGCCTCGTCTCTCTCCAGCTGACGAGCCGCTCAACTGGCAAGAGGGTCCCGGCTGCCCGGTATCCAGGATCAAGTGGAAGCACGGCGTGGAGGCCATGGGCAACCATGTGCGCGCCGTCAGCACACATCCGGACGCCGTGGGGCTGCATGTGGTCCGTGAGGACGACGACCCCACATCGCCGACATGGGTGGGTGGGCCGTGGGGCGTACACCCGCTGCCCCAGGTCGAGTCGTCGATCGCCGTCACCACCGAGGCGTTGTCCGCGGCCGCGGACGCCGCCTTGGACCGCGGTTTGCATCCCACCGAGGACGTCGAGGTGGAGGTGCCGCAGCGGCCCGACATGGACCGTCGCACAGCCCGGCTCACCCGCGAGCAGCTGGGGGTCGCCGCGATCCACACCCCCGCCTCGTGGTCGATCCGACTGCCGGTCGCCGGTGAGGCCCCAGCCAGCATGCCGGTGGGCATGATGCAAAGGACGGTCTGATGGCTGGTCTCGACAAGCTCCGCGAGGTGGGCCGCCGGATCAAGGCGGCCGAGTCTTCCGGGCCGGTGCGGTTCGTGACCGGCGTGACGACGGCAGCCCCGGCGTCCGGGTGGATCACCGTCGACGTCGGCGCGCAGGTGATCAAGGCGAGCATCCCTGGGTCGTTCCGGGCAGCGCTCGCCGAGGGCCAGAGCGTCCGCATGTCGGTGCAGGGGACGCTCTACACCGTCGACTCGGTGTTGAGCGCGCTACCCACCCCGACCGTCGAGGACACGCTGCCCGATCCGGAGTACCTCGTCGATGCCGGGTTCTCCATGAGCGGATTCTCGGCTCCGGACGTGGTACTGACCAACTACGCGGAGTACGTCGCCGAGCATTTGATTGCGACGAACGCGCTGCTCCGTGAGATCCGCCAAGCCCTGATCAACCAGGGCCTCATCCAGTGACAGGAGCCCCCCATGCGCCGCCCGATCCTCACCCTGCTCGTCTCCGTCCTGGCCGTCGTCCTGACGGCCCCCCAAGCTATCGCCGCCTGCCCGCGCTACGGCACCACCACCGTCATCAGCGCGCAGGAGGGCTGCGGCCCAGCGGGCCTGACCCTGTCGGCCCGCTGGTCCCGCGTCCGGGACGTCATCACGGTCCGCTCGGTGCTGGTCGACAACGACGACGCGATGCCCCTCGTCCCCAGTCTCAGCGTCACCGCTGACGGCGTCCTCGCCTACGCCGGACCCAACGGGTACGGCAAGGTGGGCGACGGCCGCGACTACGAGTGGATCAAGGGCTTCGAGCTCAACGCGGCCGGTGAGTCGGTCCCCATCGGCGCCAGCGACCTCAACCCGCAGGGCTGGCGTCCGGTGTCCGGCCGCGAGCTGGTCATCCGGACCGTCCTGGGCGAGGCGCGCTACTGCACCGTCGTCCTGAGCCTGCCGACGCGATGAGGCCGTGGCCCGACTGGGTCGACGCGCTCACTGTCGGGTCGATCCTCACCCCCCTGCTAGGAGTCGTGGCCATCGTGGGAGTCGTCGCCGCCGTCCAGCGCTGGATCCACCCGACCGCGCGGCGGGTGATCGACTTCCTGGATGATTGGCAGGGGCGTCCCGCACGGCCGGGGCACGCTGCCGAACCGGGCTTCCCCGAGCGCGTGCGCCTGCTGGAGGTGTCCGTCGCCGAAGTGCGCGCCAACGTCAAACCCAACGGCGGCTCAAGCGCTCACGACCTGCTCACCAAGTCGTTCGCCGAGCTGCGCGAGCTCGTGGTCGACCTGATGGCCGAGGTGGGCGAGTCGAACCGCACGACCAACGAACTGGAGCGCCGCGTCGAAGAACTGCGCGGCGACTTCACCGACTGAGGAGGACTCCATGGCTACCACCGTCGAGCAGCTGCGTCAGGTTGTCGCCCTGGTGCGCTCGTGGGGCTACACGGTCACGCTGGAGCCGGGTTGGGAGACCCGATGTGGCCGGGCGTCGTGGACGCCGTGCAACGCCGAGTACGCGGTGGAGCATTGGACCGCCTCGCCGAACACTCCGACCGCCTACCTGCGCGACGGGGACCCGGTGCGCAAGCTCACCGTCCTGTGTAACGTGCAGTTCCGCCGCGACGGCACCGGGCACCTGATCGCCGGCGGGTACGCCAACCACGCGGGCTACGTGGACGCGCTCACCCCGACGCGGGCCAAGCGTCCGCCGATGGACGCCGACATCACCCCCGGCGCGGACTCGACCACCTACTCGGCCAACCGGTATGCGATCGGCGCTGAGGGTAACGCTGGGCCCGGTGCCGGGTACACCGCCGCGCAGCACGCCTTCGCGGACGCCTGGTGGGCTGCCTGCGCGATTGTGTTCGGCTGGTCCCGGACGGCCCCGCCGATCCTGGGCCACAAGGAGACCACGCGCCGCAAGCCGGGCGACCCCTCACACTCCATGGCTGGGCGTCGCCGTCGCGTCGCCGCCCTCATCGCCACCAAGACCGCACCGACAGGAGACAGCATGTCCGAAAAGCCCGTCACCCTCGCTCGCGCCCTCGAAATCCTGGAGAACGTCGACGGCCTGATCGTCGGCGGGGACCTGGCGAAGCGCATCGAGTCCGCCATCGACGCCGCGGCCACCAAGTCGACCGCCGCGATCCTCCAGGCGCTCGCCGGCATCAGCGTCCCGGGTGCCAGCGCTGAGGCGCTCCAGGAGGCCGCCGCCCGTGCGGCTCTCGACGGGGCCACGCTGAGGGTCGACCCGCCCGCCTGATCATGGAGCGCTGGGACCCGCTGGACCCCGAGCAATCCCACGCGCCCGCTGACGGCTCCGAGGGGGTCGTGGTGGGTGATGACACGGGCATCCTGCCGCGTGTCCGCGTCCGGCCCTGCTGGCCATGGGCGCTGGTCCTGATCCTCGTCGCTGCGGGTATCGCCGCCGCTGTCCTGCTGACCGTCCTGCTGGCCGCCCCGGTGGCTGGCACCGTCCCCGACCGTCAACCCCCCGTCTGCCGGTGTGGCAGCCGGGCAACCTGAGGAGAGTCCGAATGTCCCCGAAGCTTCGTCTGGCCATTTACACGGCGGTTGCTGGTGCGCTGGCCGTGCTCGTCGTCCTGGGCGTCGTGTCGCAGGGCCAGAGTGACGCCCTGCTCGCGCTCGCCGAGAGCATCCTCCAGCTGGTCACCGCGGCCGCACTGGTGGTCGCCTCCAGCAAGCTCACCGAGGACGCCTGGTCGAGTCTTCGCGGCGCGCTGTACGTCGTCACGTCGGCGCTGCTGGTCGCGGCCGGGCTGTTCGGGCTCATCTCGCCGGACTGGTCGCCGCTGATCCTGGACGCCGTGGACTCGGTGCTGTCCGTGGTGGGTGTGGCCATGCTGTCCACGGCTGCCGTCAAGGTCCCCACCTACACCCCTGAGCGGCTGATCGAGGGTGAGGCGGCATGACCGACCTGAGGTTCCGCCGCGCGATCCCGACCGCGACGCCGGACCCCAACCGGCCCTCGTGGTGCGAGGCTGACGAGACGGCAGCGGTCGGCACCATCACCGTGCGCCCGTACGCCCGCCAGCATGAGACGACGCCCGGGCATCGGGTGGTGCTGCCCGGCGTGCTCAAGCTGCCGCTCGTCAACGGTGAGGTGACCCTCGCCAACGCCGAACCGGGCCATCTGATCATCAAGGAGGACGGCATCGCCCAAGGTCGCCGGGACGGCTGGATCGTCCTCGTCCCGGACGTGGCCGGGATCGTGGACGACTGCGACCTGCCCGCCATCGACCCCGCCACCCTGACCCCCGAGGCGGTCGTCCCCTGACCCGACCCGCGCCCACGACGGCCCCACTCTCTGCGGAGGGTGGGGCCGATTTCGTGCGTCCTGGGGGGCGCTAGCCGACCCAGTAGCTGACCCGCAGGCCGGGTACCTCGTCGGCCGCCCGTCCGCACAGCGCCCGATGCCAGGACGCCGGCCACGCGAACCCGGCCGCGGTCGCGTCAGCGTCGGTGCGGAAGGTGACCATCTCATCGGGGCCGGCGAGCATGGCGTCGAGTTGCCGGGCGGCCTCCTCGCGCAGCGCCTCGACTGCCCCAGCGACCCCGGGAGGAACCGGGGCGTGCCCGTGGTCCCAGCGCTGCACCGTGCGCTCAGCCACGCCCAGGCGTCCCGCCAGCCAGGCGGTCGTGAGCCCGAGGAGCTCCCGCAGGCAACGGAACTCGGCGGCGGTCATGGGCGCGGCCCCCGCCGAAGCGGGGGCCTGCTCGCGGATCACTCGGCGTCCGCTTCGTGCAACTCGTTGGCGGTGGCGATGGCCTCGAAGTCGATGCGGGAATCCCAGAAGATGCCGTCGACGTCCATGCCGCCGACCGTCTCAATCCACTGCTGCCGGACGACCGCCGGGTCCAGCGCGATCTCGGCGTGGCAGTAGGGGCCGGACTCCGACCAGCCCCAGGTGACGCCATCGGGGGCCAGCGCGTCGAGCTTGGCGTTGTACGCCTCGCGGATGGCCGACCAGTCGTAGCTGTCCACGAACTCGTCGGCCCAGGCGCTGAACTCGGCGGTGAAGCCCTGGCCGGTGATCTGGATTTCGCGGGTGGTGGTCATGTCGGGTGTCCCTTCGTGGGGTTCGGTCTGGGCTTCTCCCTGACCTCGTGATACCCACTCTAGTCGTAAAGTACGACACGCGCAAGAGGTGAGGGAAGTCACCGGGGGGAGTTTCGGGGAGTTGCCCAACTTTCGCGCCGGAAAGTTACCTCAACGGGCCGCTGCTGCAACTTTGGGGGAGTAGGTGGGCAGTGGGGGCGGGTGAGCGCTGGGAGCCGGGTGGGTCACGATCGCACGAACCGTCGAGGCGTACCATTCCCGGCCACCCTGCGCCGTAGGCACACCCTCAGAGTTGAGCGCCGCGGCCACCTGCCGGTAGGACGACCCCGCGCCGCGCATGGCCCGGATGATCGCCACGGCCTCCGACGTGACGACGGTGGGCCGCCCCAGCTTCGTCCCGCGCGCCTTCACCTGCCCCAGCGCAAGCGACGTGCGCTGCCCGATGATGCGCCGCTCCCACTGCGCCAAGCTCATGATGATGTTGGCGACCAGCTCACCGTTGATCGTGGACGTGTCAATGCCGATGTCGAGCGCGTTGATGCTCCACCCCTCGCGCCGGGACTGTGCCATGAGCCCGGCGAAGTCGACCAGGGACCGGGACAGCCGGTCGAGCTTGGCGACGACGAGCACCTGAGCGCGACCCTCGGAGAGCGCGCGGACGGCCTGCGCGTACTGGGGTCGCCTCTTAGTGGACTTGCCGGACGCCACGTCGACGTAGATGTGGCCTCCGGTCCAGCCTCGTCGGGCTATCTCGGCGTTGATCTGCTCGGTCTGCGCGTCGAGCCCGTAGCCGCGTTCGCCTTGCTGGTCAGTGCTCACGCGGATGTAGCCGACCGCCTCCATGAGCCCTCCATTTTCGTTGTGACTAGGGATTATAGGGGTATTGTTGTACACCCCTCCCGGGTGCTGAGGGTGTACGTCAAACCCCCGTTTGCCGTACACCTTACACCTGCCCAAGGGTGGGCGCATGACCCAAGATTCCCGCGTGTCGTAGTTTGACACCGTGCTACGTCATGGCGTAGTTTCGCAGTCATGCCGCAGTTCTAC
>WBZS01000686.1_pt2 | contig 25987 bp, 9 predicted proteins | sample 5204201 | NCBI WGS metagenome assembly WBZS01 (sample SAMN12344357, study PRJNA552823) | activated sludge metagenome | biome: Activated sludge suspended growth; feature: Nitrification reactor; material: Wastewater; isolation source: activated sludge from nitrification reactor of wastewater treatment... | reverse complement strand
CAAGGTCGAATTCAGAGGCGCGGACGAATTGGCGAATTTCCTGCTGAAAAGCGACGAGGCGCACGAGGCATTTGTGGCACGGTTGTTCCATCACTTGGTTCGCCAACCGATTTTGGCCTATGGGCCCGAAAAACTCACGGAATTGAGGCGATTTTTTGCCGAGAATGATTACAATGTGCGTCGGCTTGCCGTGGAAATCCTCGTCCAGACCGCCCTGCCACGCGAAGCAGTGAAAAACTGACCCGCAAGCCCATGGTCGCAAGCCCATGGCCGAAAGGCCTTGCGGGTGATTTTGATGAGAAAAATTTGAGGCTATCTTTCCGTAGGGATCGTGTCATCGCTTGAGAAAGATCCCACCGCCGATCGGCGTCGGGATTTTGCAGAACGAGGGAAACCATGACCATGCCACGTACGCGCCGAGATTTTCTTCGCCAAGTTGGAATCAGTGCGGCCATCGCGCCTTTCATCGGCAATTTGCCGAGCCTGGCGTTTGCAAATCAACAACGGCGGAAGCAGCGTCTCGTGGTGATGTTCAGCCCCAACGGCGTGGTGCCGAACAACTTTTGGCCTGATGCCGAGGGAAGCCTCGCCGATGTGGCGCTCAAACCGAGCCTTGCCCCACTGGAACCGTTCAAGAACCGGATGTTGACCCTGCACGGAGTTTGCGACCGCGTTCGTGGCGACGGGGACGCGCACATGCGAGGCATGGGCTGTTTGCTCACGGGCGTCGAACTCTTTCCAGGTAATGTGCAAGGTGGCAGTGACACGCCGGCCGGCTGGGCGCGAGGCCTTTCCATTGACCAAGAAATCAAGAACCGTCTGCAAACCGACGCTGCCACCCGAACCCGCTTTGGCTCGCTCGAATTCGGCGTGATGGTGCCCAACCGCGCCGACACCTGGACGCGCATGGTCTATGCCGGCGCGAATCGCCCGATCTCGCCAATCGACGATCCCTACCAGATGTTCGCGAAGCTGTACGGACGTAGCCGAGACCGCCAGACGGTGGGAAGCGTGCTTGACGACGTCCAGGGCGACCTTCGCCAACTTTCGACCCTTCTCAGTACGGAAGATCGCCGACTTCTCGACGAACACACGAACTTCGTGCGGGAAATCGAACGCGACCTCCGTGCCGACAACAGCCAGACCCAAAGCCACGCGGTTCCCCAACTCGAAGCGAACGTGCGTAACGAAAACAACAACATGCCACGCACGTCGCGCATGCAAATTGATTTGATGGTGAACAGTTTCGTGGCGGATTTTTCACGCATCGCCACGCTGCAATACACGAATTCCGTGGGCATGGCACGGATGAATTGGCTTCGCATTTCGGAAGGGCATCACGAACTGTCCCACAAACCCGATAACGATGCTACCGCACAAGAACAATTAACAAACATCAACAAATGGTTCTGCGAGCAACTTGCTTACCTGACCCGTCGATTGTCGGAAACGCCCGAACCCGGCGGGCAAGGCACGTTGCTCGACAACACGCTCATCGTCTGGACGAATGAACTAGGGAAGGGCAATTCCCATACGCTCGACAACATCCCCTTCGTGTTAGTGGGGAACGGACTCGATTTCCGCATGGGGCGGTCAATTCGCTTCAACCGCGTGCCCCACAATCGTTTGCTGCTTTCGCTCGCACACGGAATGGGGCACCGCCTCGAACGATTTGGCAATCCCAGCTTCTGCGGCGCCGGCCCGCTTTCGCTTTCCTAACGTGAGCGGCAGAAGAAAAACGGCCATGCACTCCGCTTGTCGTTCCACGCTCGCCCAAATTCTTGCCGAGGACGGAGGTTACGGCAATTTCTGGGAATACGTTGAGCGCGAATCGGCAAGCGGGGGTCCGGTAGATCATCTTGTGTCGTTCGCGTTTCGTGCAAAAACGTTTCCTGATGGGCGAGGCTCGTTTCGAACACCCTGCGACGTAGAACCGCTCTTCCCCATCGTCTTGGTCTGGCTGGGTTTGAAAGGATTGTGAGTGCGGCGAATTCAAGGTGACTTGATCCCATTTCTCTCCCGAGTTTCCTAGAATAAGGTACCATTGAAAGGCGAAGGCGTTCGTGGCTGGCGAAATCCAGCGGGGGGTGCCCTTTTTCCTTGCAATTCCCATCTCGTGAGGGAAAATGCTCCGTCAACGGGTTGTGCGGTCCGTGGAGAGTCCGATGGGACAAAAAAAATTTCGCCGGGTCGTTGAGCAAGGTCGGTTTTTGTGCCCTCGTTGCGAAACGCAGACCCGGTATGCGCTTTTCGAAATCACCCCGTACCATACTTTTCTGGGGATCGCCTACGCGCCAGCCAACAAAGGCGAACGAGAAATCGAATGTTTACGTTGCGAGGAACGTTTCCCGGATGACGTGCTGAAGCAACCACCGAAGGTAGCGGACGAACGGGCTGACGATTCGCACCTCGACCTCCAGCGCCTGCCACCCTCGCGTGAACGTTCCGCCGGCAAGGCTCTTACGCGGAAAGGTGATCGTTACGAAATTGGCCAACGCGTGCTGGGCCGATGGGACTTTTTTTGGTATCCCGGCACGGTCGAAAATATCCAAACCGATGGCTATCGAATTCAGTTCGACGATGGCGATTTCGCCGTGCTGCCCGCGGAATTAGTCGGCCCCATGGATATCGTCGTGGGGGACCGTGTCTTTTCACGCTGGCACGGCGGCCAACGCTACTTTCCCGCGACCGTCAAAATGCTTGACGGCGAACGCATCAATCTTCTCTACGACGATGGCCGCAAGGAAACAACCCGTATCGCCTCGGTGCGCGTGGTGCGAGGCAACACCGAATTGCCGTGGAAGAAGGGGGAACGCGTTTTCGCGGTTTGGCCCCCGAACAATTTCCTCTACCCAGGCGAAGTCAAAGGTTTCGAAGATTATTTCGTCAACATCGCCTACGCCAATGGAGATCGCCTGACCGTCACGCCCGACATGATCCTGCCCCTGGAAATTCGCGAAGGTGACTTGCTTTTCGTACGCAAACGCGGCGAGTACGATTACGTTCCCTCGACCGTTCGAGGCTTCAAGGAAGATCGCTACCTGGTTCAATTCGAAGACGGCACCCGCGAGTGGACCACGCTGAGCCGAGTCGCGAAACTTCCCCCCTCCATCGAAAAGCAATTTCGCAAAGAACGCGGCTGGTAACGGCAGAAAAAACAGTGAGCGGTCACCGACACAGCGCGAATCGTCGGCAACTTGCCGCCAAGCGTCGGCGACTCGCTGGCAAACGTCGGCAATTCGCTGGCGAGCGTCGGCGAGCGGCCGGTGTAAACCGGCCGTGAACCCACCCGCGATTCGCGGACCCGACATCGATCTTTCCGTTTCGTATCGGCATGCTTCACCGAAGTACCGGCCGGCTTGGTGCGGTTCACGGATCCTTTGCACACCGCCCGAACCTGAACGGTAGCGAGAGATGCTGTGGCAGTCCCGCTCGCTGCCGTTCAGGTTCGGATCTCGATGCAATCGATCTGTTAATGGCTCCTACCGACCGCGTGCTGATCACGCACCACCTTCAAGGAATTCAGCCATGGAATCTCTCTCCCGGCGAACATTCATCCAATCTGCCTCGGCCGCGACGGCCGTGGCGTCGGCATTGACGCTCCCCGCGTCGGCACAACCGATCGGTGCGAACGCACGCATCAACGTGGGGTTGATCGGTACCGGTGGGCGATGTCGGCATCTCATGCCAGCGCTTGCGAAGGTTCCTAACGTGCGAATCACCGCACTCTGCGACGTGTACGAACCCCACCTCGACGCCGCCATGAAAGTCGGCGTGGCCGACAACGGAGCATTCCGCACCCGTGACTACCATGAACTGCTCAAACGAAAAGACATCCATGCCGTGCTGATCGCCTCGCCCGATCATTGGCACGTCCCCATGACCGTCGACGCCATGGCCGCCGGCAAGGACGTGTACGTGGAAAAACCCCTGACGCACAAACTGTCCGAAGGTCGAACGATTCTCGAAGCCCATGGCCGCTACAAGCGTGTTGTTCAAATCGGTACCCAACAACGGAGCATGCCCCACATCGAACGCGCTCGCGAACTAATTCGGGCGGGACGCATCGGCACGGTGCACAAGGTGCACATGACCTGGAACCGCAATTCCGACCGCGTTCGCCGAGGTCCGCAAAATGTCGACGCGAACAAGCTCGATTGGAAACGCTTTCTCGGCAACGCACCCGAACAAGCGTTCGACGATTACCGTTTCCGAAATTGGCGTTGGTTCTGGGATTTTGGAAATGGGATCCTCACCGATCTGATGGTTCACTGGATCGATGTGGCCCACTGGGTCCTGAACGCCGACCAACCGCAACGCGCCGTCACCCTCGGCAACTTCGTGACCGCACGCGACGTATGGCAGACCCCCGACACGATTCAAACGCTGATCGAATACCCGAACAACCTGCAAATGTATTTTGAAGGCACGTTCTGCAACGCCCGCAATGGCGCGATGATTGAGTTCATGGGAACCGAAGGAACGGTGTATGTCGATCGCGGGCGGATGGAGCTGATTCCCGAACCTCGCTTCAAGGGCAAACCCGAGGAAATGATTCTTGGGACGGGACCGCGGGGACGGGATTTTTATGATCGGCCCGATGGAGAACTTGTGCATCTGACGAATTGGATCGATGCCATCCGCAATGGGCGTGAACCGAGTGCTCCGATCCCAGCCGGCGTCAGCGCCGCCGCCGCGGCTCACCTGGGGAATCAGGCTTACCGGGGGAATGGTGTGGCCACGGCGGCGCGTCCGTGAGGCGAACCTCGGTTTACCCGAACGCCTTTCGGCGTTCGGCTTTGTTTAGGGCCTTTTCTCAAGAGCCAGGGGCGGCGGATCTCTTCGCTTCCACGAAGACGTCCATCTGTTGGCCCACATACAGTCTCGGCGAGGCTTCTTTGGCTTCGACGGCGTAAATCACCTGCAAAATACGCGTATCGACCCGTTCCGACGTATCGCCCGTGAGCGATTTCTTCGGAATCACGTACGGCTCCACGCGTACGAATTTCAGTTCGACCTGATGTTTCATGTTGCCTCGCACCATGGCGTGGGCCGGCTGTGTCGGGTCGAAGCGAAAAATGTCATGCTCATCGATATCGACTCGCAGGTGCAAACCGTGCACATCTCCCAACACGATCAGCGGACGGCCACCGGCGACGGCCACGAACTCGCCAGGGCGAATGTTCACTTGCAACACCTCGCCGTCCACGGAAGCTCGCATGCACAACCGATCCAGTTCCGTCTCCGTTTGCTGGAGCAACGCTTTCGCTTGTTCCACGTCAGCTTTGGCGATCGTGATGTCGGGAAGCCAAGCACCTGCGTTCACCAGATCGAAGTCGGCTTTCGCGCGAACGAGTTGTTGTTCGGCCATGCGAAAAGCCTGTTCGCGGCGGGTCATATCCTCCTCGGCGATGGCTCGGCCTGACGCCAATTTCCGCGCCCGCTGCCACTGGTCGCGTTCCCACGAAAGATTCGCTTCCGCTTCCTTCACCTTCGCCTGCGCGGGCGGAAGTTCTTCGAGGCGAGGCATCTTCTGAAGCCTATCGAGCTTGGCTTGGCTCGCTTCCAACATCGCCTTGCGCGTCGATAACTCCGCCTTCAACGCGCGGTCATCAAGGCGAAACAGTGCATCCCCCACCTTCACGCGTTGGCCCACCGTCACCAACACGCGATCGACGATTCCCGATGCGTGGGAACCGATCGAGATATTTTCCGTGCGTGGCTCCACCAGTCCCGTGGCGGCGACCGTCGTCGTGAACGGACTTCGTGCCGGCTCGACCGGTGGAGGCGGTGTCGGCGGGGTATGCTGCGCTTTGACCACGTGCATGACCGCGTAACTGACCCCAATCGCCGCGATCAGGGGAAGCACGAATTTACTGAACATGGACCTCACCTGCCTTTTAGCATGGCGTTCTTCAAGGCTTTGACCGTGTTGGTCAACACCGATTACACCGCGATCGGTTTTGCTTGTTTTCGCTCCACCGTCACGATTTGGCCGTCACTCATTTCCACGCGGCGATCGCCGAAATGGAAAATGCGATTGTCATGTGTCACCACGATCACGGCTCGCCCGGGTTGAACGGCGACTTTGCGGAACAGTTCCATCGTCGTTTGCCCGGAGTGCGCATCCAACGCGGCCGTCGGCTCGTCGCATACGAGCAGTTTTGGATCGTGGATCAACGCGCGTGCGATGGCAACGCGTTGTTGTTGGCCGCCGGAGAGTTGCGAGGGCAACGCGTTCGCCCGGTTTTCCATTCCCAAGTCGTGGAGCAACTCCTTGGCGCGTGCCACGGCTTTCGAACGATCCCTGCCGGCGATGAGTAGGGGAACCGCCGCGTTCTCAGCCGCGGTCAATGCGGGGAGCAGATTGTACTGTTGAAACACGAATCCTACGTTGGTTTGGCGGAACGCCGTTCTTCGGCCGTTGGAAAGCTTGGTCTGCTCGACGCCCAGCACTTCGACTTTGCCCTCGCTCGCATCGAGAAGCCCGGCGATGATCGAAATCAAGGTGGTTTTGCCACATCCCGATGGTCCCACCAACAGGGTGAGTTCGCCGGCCCCGATATCGAGGTCGATTTTTTCCAGGGCCGTGACGCGGGTCTCGCCCGTGCCGAAGTATTTGGAAATGCCTCGTAAGCGCACCGCGGCATCAATTCCAAGTTCGGGCCGAATGATGACGCTTCCCATGGTTTACCCTTAGGGGCTCAAGTTCTGCTTTTGAGGCCATTGACGGATGGTTTGCAGCGATTTCCGATGCTGGAGCGCCAGCAAGGGGTGGTGTTGCCTCGTTTCCCGCTGGCGTCCAACCTCGGAAAGGATGCCAAGCAAGCAAAATCTATATGGAACAATATCTAAAAAACACTCACCTAAACACCGCGGCAGGTTCCAGCACCAACACCCGGCGAATGCTTAGAAAACTCGATAGGATCACGATGAACAGCACGGCAATGGCGGTCCCGACCATGACCTGCCAACGCAAGCAGAAACCTGCCAGGTGCGGCAAATGATTCGTCGATTCAAAGAATAACGCCGTCAAACCGATGCCGATCCCGTAGCCGAGAACCCCTACCACCATGGCCTGGGTCAAGATCATGCCCACGAGCCGAAGGTTCGAAACCCCCATGGCTTTCAAAGCGCCAAATTGTTTCAAGTTTTCCACGGTGAACAGATAAAACGTCTGGCCGGCGATGGCGACGCCGACGATGAATCCCAGCGCGACGGTGATGCCGAAGTTGATGGGAATGCCCGTGTATTTGAGATAAAACTGCACGGTTCGCCAGGCGAATTCCTGCTGCGAGAGCGCGATCAAACCTGTCTGTTCGTTGATGCGCGTTTTGAGTTCTTCCTGGGAAACGTCGGGAGCCGTTTTGGCAAGCACGAACGAGAGCATATTGCGTTCCCGTGGTGCGAACTGCAGAGCCTGGGAATAACGCGTATACACCACGGGCAGCGTTTGGAACGGTCCTCCCGCCTTGCAGATGCCGACGATGACGGCACGGTGGTCGTTCATTTCCACGACCTTGCCAAGTTCGAACGGTTGGCCGGGCCAAAGGTAGCCATACCCCGCATCGTCGATCAGCACGGCATCGGGTCGGCGGAGGTCGGCGAGCGACCCCATCACCATCGTGCGCGGGGCGCCGATGAGCGTGGAATCGTCGATCCCCATGACGATCACTTGGCGAAAATTGCCATCGTCGAGCCGAGCTTTGAGCAATCCCTTGTAAAAGCGTACCGCCCATTCCACGCCCGGCACGCTGCGCACGCGAAAAAGGTCCATGTCGGGTCGGGCGGCGACCTCCTCGATGTAGCGCACCTTCGGATCCATCACCCAGAGGTCGGGTTCCAAAATGTCCTGGATTTGACTCGTCGTGCGAATCAAGATCGAAATGAAAATCGAAACCTGATGCGACATGAGTAACGCGGCGAACATGACACCAAAAATGATGCCGAGGAACTTGCTGCGGTCGCCCGTTAACATCTTCAATGCAACCCAGGTCATGGTCATGTCCCTTGGCGGAGTCGTCGTCACGTGAATCTTCAACGGCGAGTCGAGCCCGTAAGGGCTCGGAGAATCTTATTTTGACTTCACTCCGACTCCTTGCGGAGTCGGCTTGCCTAAGGCGAATTACCTGTTAATCCCAACGCCTTCAGCGAAAACTCGGCAACGTGCTCACCGATCTTTTCGGCCGTGTAACTGGTCGCCTCTTCCACCCCGACCATCAAGCCGATGATGTTGCGGGCACAGCGATGATAGATGATTTGGCCCACGATACTAAGCGACGTCAAATGTATCCGTTCGCTCGGCGTATTTTTGGGCAACAGTTCGCGAACCAAGCCAACCAGCACCTCGAAATGGGGCCGAGCAAAATCGCGAATGAACATCGTACACCCCGAGGAAGGTTGGGCGAGTTCCCGGGCCATCAGATGGTAATGCCATTCAGGCCGATGGTCGCCGATCAACATTTTCGCGAAATGGCGGATGAAATCGCGTAACCGAGCGGGCAACGGCACGTCGGGCGTCCAGCCTGGTATCGCACTTTCCGTCTGATTGCCCTTGAACGCGACTTTGACCGCTTCCTGGTAAAGCTTTTCCTTGTCTCCAAAGTGGTAGTTGATGGCTGCGATATTTTGCACTTCCGCTTCGCGACAGATTTCGCGAACCGTGGCCGCTTCAAAACCTTTCCGAGCGAAAACACGCCCCGCAGCCTCCAACAACCGAGTTTGGGTATCGTCTGCAATGACCGTCATGGAGAGTTTCCTATTTCCTGATCCTCAAACGCTCGTTCAAAACCATTGTATCAAACAAACGTTTGTTTTCAAGACGGGAACAGGGTTTTGAATCACGGATTTCATGGAAAAAGGTGTTTTCGGTTTTCCGTTCTCGGTAATCCGTTCTGCGGGTACGGCGATCGGCCGGAGAAAAGCTACCAAGGTTCGCGGCTCGCTTCGCCGGCAGTCCTGGTTTGACCGATCACCGAAAACGGAAAACCGACGACCGAGAACTGAGCACCTTTCGCCTCGATCCACTGATCATGCTCGCCAACGCAACCATCTTGCGAGCGCGAGACGCCTGCGGGGTCAAACGGCGTGATTTTGGAGAAAATGGAGAAGCAAATCCGTCCCCATAAAAGATGCACGAAAAAACTATCCTGGCGAGAGGGATTTTTTTTGCGAGTTTGCGGACCGTTTCGCCGATTCTAAATGTGCTGGATGCGGCGGTCGAATGGCCCATGAAGATTGCCGTGCCAGGGGAAAGTCGTGCCGGGGATTACCTCGATTCCAATGGAAAAACAGGATCTTTCCGGAATCGGTTCGTATGGATAATCGGCACAATTTCGGGGTCAACCTGTCCAAAGGAGTGGCGATGAAACGCTTCGCTTATCTGCTGTGCGCCCTGGCGGGCGTTCTCGCGGTGGCTGGGAATGCACAGGCCAGTGGTCGTCTCACCTACGGGGGATATCAACCGTGGTGGAACATCTTCGCTAAACGTCCGTGCCTCACCGCCGAGGAAGAACGCTTGCAACGGTTCTGGCACGACTACTACGATGCCCTTAAACGCTATTATGCGTCGCTGGATCGCATCGACTGGGTGAGCTATTACAAGAACCACGGCTACCAAATCAACGGCAACGGCGGCTGCAATCCTTGTGGCCCGCAACGTATCCAATACGCTCCGGTGATGGTCAGCCCTCGCCTGGATTGGGCGGTTCCCAATAGCTGCCTGAGTGGTCCTCCCGCCGGCGCTCCGTGCGGCCCGATGGGTTGCGGTCCAATCGGCATGGGACCCATGGGTCCTGGCGGACCGATGATGGCTGGCCCGTTCATGGGCCAACTTCCTCCGCAAGCCATGATGATGCCCAATATGGGTATGCCCAACATGGGCATGCCGAACATGGCGGGTCCGCAAGGCATGGGTGGTTTCCCCGGCTTCCAACCGACTCCGGTTGGCTTCAATGTGCCGCTGCAACAACCCCAAGGTCTTCCGCAAGGCCACTAAGTTTTCCTGAAAAGGGGCGAACTCCAAAGTCCTGAGGCTCCATGGACTGACCGTTTCCGCTCGGGAATGGATTCCCACCGGTCCTCGGCTACGGAAACAACCCAGGACTTGGAACTTCGCCCCTTTTCAAATCTCGTCCGAAACAGAGAACCAAGAACCCAGGCCTCTCGGGGATGCCTGGGTTCTTGGTTTTTTTCCGTTTACCGCCACCGGCGTGCGTCGGCCACACGACCCGAAAACTTTGCCCCTTCCGAGCATTTTTCCTGAATCTAATTCCGCTGCCGACCGGTCAATCTATCTAACAATTAGCCCCCGCATCTTTACCTCAGTCACATTAAAACGACCCGTCCCTACATCGTGAATAATCGAATCCTATCCCGTATTTTCTCAAGTTTTTCCATTCAATTCATCTTTTGCACTTATCCAACTCAACGTTAGATTACCTTACTTCACGTAATTATCGAGACACTGTAAGTACGGTTGGCTGACGACGGCAGGTGTGAAGCCGACCAACGTTTGATGGGTTCGAGAACCAAAACACTCGCAGAAGGAAGAGCGGCACGTATCCGCTTCCCGCAACCATCCCCTACAGAAAAACGCGATACACCCCACGTTTCATAAAGGTAATGACCTATGTCGCTTTTCGCCAAGTTGCTTGCTTCGCTGAAAGAATTGAACTGGTTGAAGGCGTTCCGCCAAAACCCCTTGGTGGCCCAAGAGCGTGCCATAGGCCGGCGCAAATTCCGTTCGATCCACATCGAGCCCCTCGAAGATCGCACCGTACCGATTTCCTCCTCCCTGTCAGGGTCCGGTCCCTACACGGCGGACTTTTCCGGAAGCGGAGCGGCTTACCTTCGTACGACCGCGGGTCTGTACGAACGGAGCGACAACGGCACCACCTGGACCACCGACTTTGATAGTTCCACAGGTGGTACGCAAACCGTTCCAACCACGGCCTCATTGACCGTGAGCACCACGCAATCGGGAACGCTTTACCTTTCCGGCATCGATACGGCCGGCAAAGACCTGGCGGTGGATGCCGACAAACCCGTTGAAATCAGCGGCAACGTGTTCACGAGCGGCGGGAACCTCACCATCTACGGAAACGAGGAAATCAAAATCGCCGCGAACGCGACGGTTTCGACACGCAAGATCGGCGGGGTTAACCATCTCACGGACAACTCGACAGGAAACTCCGGCACGATTTCGCTGTCTTCCGAGAACGTTGACAAGTTCAATCCGATTCTGAACATCAACTTCGTTTACCCGCACATCGTGGTCGAATCCGGCGCGAAGGTCCTCGCCAACTCCATCTTGGCCCAGCCGACCGACACCTTCACGGCGGGCGATGTGAAGATGTCGGTGAAAAATATCAACTGGGCGTTCAACCAGTTGATTTTCAACGACTTCGCGGGAATGTCGCGCGATGCGGATATCACCGTCGATGGCGCGACGATCAAGGGGAATAACGTCTCCCTCAAAACGCAGGCGGGCGACCAAGACCTCAAGAAGATGGCGAAAGATTTCCATCCCGCCTTGGGGTGGGCGACCGTCCTTCTCGATACGGCGCTCAACTTCGTCGGTGATTACACGAGTCTGCCACTCGCCATCGTCGTCAAGAAAGCGGAAGCGCGAACGACCGTCAAAGGTGCGAGTGTCATCGACGGGTCCGGGAGCGTGGAATTATCCTCCACGGCCGACGCCGACGCGGCAGCCGAGGCTAGCTCCAAATGGTTGTCCACGAAATTCAAAATGAGTTTCGGATTCAGTTGGGCGAATCCCTCGGCTAAGACCACCGTGGAGGGAACCAGCACCATCACGAGCGGCGGCAGTGTGGATATCCAGGCATCGGCGAACGCTTCCGCCGAGAGTGCCGGCGCCATCGAGCAGGAAGACGAAGTCGCCCCCGGCACGAATACGAAGGGAGCGATTTCGATCAGTGGCGGCGTGAGCATCGCCAAGCCGGTGGCGCAAGCGATCGTCAAATCTGGGACCACGATCACGGCGGAAAAGAACATTTCCGTGACCGCGAAGGGTGAATACAAGGGCCAAGCCGAAGCCAGTGCCGCGACGTACGCCGATGGTCTGGCGGGATTGACGTTCGCGATTGGCGTCACGCAGGCGGATGTGAAGGCGGAAGTGGACGGGATCATGACGGCAAAGAACGTCACCGGCCCCGGCAATCCCGCAGCCGAAGATCAAACCTTTAACCCGCATTTGCGCGTCGATTTCACGAATCACCAGCTCAACTTCGCAGCCGCCCACAAGATGACGACGGGGATCGTCCTTAATTATTCCGCGGGAGAAGGCAGCCCGATCTCCGGTTTGACCTCGGGTCGGCGATATTACGCCATCGTCGTGGACACCGATTCCGTTCGCCTGGCGGAAACTCCGGAAGACGCCGCGGCAGGGCTTTACATTCGGTTCGGCGACTACGCCACGCTGAAAACCGAAGGAGCCGTTCGCCAAATCACGAGCCTGAACGCGACGACGGAGGTCATCGACTTCGGCGCAGCCCACGGCTACCAGTCTGGCGACGCCGTACGCTATTTGCCCCATTCGAGTCGACCCATCGCGGGCTTGGACAATAACAAAGTCGACGGCACGACCTATTACGTGATCAAGGTGGACGGAAACCGCATCAAATTGGCGACCACGAAGGCGAACGCAACCGCCACGACGCCTGTTCCAATCGACCTGAGTCTGAATTCGAATGCTGACTGGTCCGCGAACACGTCGAATTGGCCGACGATCACGTTTGGCAGCCTGAACCTTCCTATCACGAAGGTGAACGAAACCGCCGATGCCTTGGTTTTCGACTTTAACCTCTTCTCCTCCGGCACGACGCCTTTGATCGCCGACGGATCCACCATCACCTACAAGCCGTCCGTGGGGAAACGGATTGGCGGATTGAGCGAAACGGTGAATCAGAATTACCAAGTCGCCTTCAATCCGGCCTCGCCCCGGCAACTCAAGTTGAAGCCAGCCGCCGGCGGTGCGGTGATCGATCTGAATCTCAGCCCGATCATGGAAACGGCGACCGCGACGAAACTGCCGATCAACTTCAATGCCAATGAGGGCAAGATTATCTTCGACTCGGCGCACGGATTGACGAACGGCGCCACGCTGATCTATCACGGCGCCCTGGGACTCACGGCGTCGGGCCTTGTCGAAGGACAAACCTACTACGCGATCGTAAGCCCTCACAACACTCAAGTCATTCGCCTGGCGCGAACGCTTGCCGATGCCAACGCAGCCAAGGCAGCGGGCGACGCCTACTACACCGCCCACCTAGCCACCACGGCCGCAAATCTGCAACAGGACCTCTTCTGGAAAGGTGTTCGCGCCGCGTACGTCGGAACCGCACCCGCGGTCGGTGGCCTGAGCGTCACCATCAACGACACCAACGACACCCTCCAATTCGCCTTCAATCACAACTTCGAAGCGGGGGATATCGTCGTTTATCACGGTACCTCGTCCGGTACCCTCACCGGCTTGACCCAGGATATCGAATACTACGTCATTCCGGTGAACGACCAGACGATCAAACTCGCGTCGTCGATCGACAACGCTCGGAATGGCGTCGCCGTGGATATCAGCGCGACCGGTTCCGTAACCGCGTATTTCGGAAATGCGCTGCCCACGTCGATCTCCGGAGTCAACATCAACAGCGCGACCGATACGATCACGTTGAATGATGGCATCTTCACTTATCAAACGGGAGCGGCTGTCGTCTACAACGGCACGGGATTCGGCCCCACCATCACCGGGCTAACCTCTGGCCAAACCTACTACGTGATCCCGGTCGCGGGCGATCCGAAGTCGATTCGCTTGGCGAGTTCGCTGACCAACGCTCAAAATGGCACGCCGATCAACATCAGTTGCGCCTCCACGCTTACCAACATCGTCCTTGGCACGACCTCCTACGGCGGCGTCGCCGTCGATAATGCCGGCGATAAAGTGACGCGTCTTGCCGACCCCTTCCTGTATGACGTGGGCGATCAAGTCGTCTACAAGGGAACCGGATCCGGACCAGCCATCACCGGCTTAACGGTCGGTCAGGTTTATTACGTCATCCCCGTTACAGCAGATGATAAATCCATCCGATTCGCCACGTCGCTCGCCAACGCACAAAATGGAATCGCGGTGGATATCAGTTGTGCGTCATCGATGACCAATCTCTATTTAGACAACCGTCGCGAAACACAGACCCCCTTCGTCGATCGACGTTCGACGGCTGCCATCGAGTTCACGGTATCGGATGCGATCATGGCCGGTACGGTGCACACTCTCCAAGCGGGTTCCGTGGGCATCACGATTTCCGCGACCCTGGCAGGCAAAGACGATGTCGTAACACGAGCCGGCATCGGCAAGATGCCGAAAGTTCGCTCACAAGGTTCCAACGGTAACTCCTCGTCCGCGCAAGCCACCACGTCCCAGGCGGTCTCGCAAAATGCGAATTCGTCCACGATTTCCAGCACGCTTCCGACGAACTCCAGCGGCAACGCCTCGAGCGGCCCCAGCCTCATCGGGACCGGCACGTTCGCGTTCACCCACTCATCGAACACCGTGCTCGCCCGGGTAGGCTCCAACGCGCGGTTGAAATCACACAACAACGTCAGCATCTCCGCGAGTGCCGAACGAAAAACGCTGCAAAACGCCGAGGCGGAACTTTCGAAACCCGATGCAGCCGACAACACCACATCCATCGCAGGCGCCCTGGCGGTCGGCCTGTACACCGACCATGTGACGGCGGAAGTCGCTAACGACGCCCAGATCAACGCGCTCCGTGACATCTCCGTCCAGGCGGAGACGACCTACCCGTTCGTCTTCCCCGTGCAAGACGCCAAGTCGGCCGAGGAATTCTTTGGTGACGATCCCGCTCGCGCCATCGAGCAATTCATGGACGGAAAATTTGGCCTTGATACCTGGCTATTTAACAGTTGGGTGCGAGCCTCCACGAAGATGCCCACGGGCAAGGCCAGCATCTCCGGTGCGGTCGCCTTCCGCGATTACGACGTGGAAACCAAAGCCATCATCGGAACCAACGCATTGATCAATCAAGACGCGGCCTTCCGTGGAACGGACGCGGGCCAAACTTTGACCGTCTCCGCGAAAACCGCGATCGTTCACACCCACGCGGCAGGTATCTTCGATCTCAATCTTCAGCCCGAAAACCTGCTCAAACTCAAACGCAAGGGATCTACGAACGGCACCCAAGCCCCCGCCCCGGATCCTTTGTTTGTCCCCCTGGGCAATGAAGCCGGCAAGAACGGCATCGGCGGCACGGTTAACATCTTCCTGTTCGATGCCAAGACCACCGCACAGATCCAAACCGGCGCACAAATCTGGGCCGCTGCACCCTATTCCGCGAGTGACGGTTCCGGTGGCGTGCAAGTTCTCGCCGACACCTCCGTGATTGAAGTCTCCCTCAATCAATCCGGCGGATCCGCGAAGAACTTCGGCTTCTCAGGGTCGTTCTCGTATTCGAGTATCACCAACGACACCCTCGCCCACATCGATGGCGGCACGACCATCACCGCTCCCTACCTCAAGGTCGACGCGCATGACAGCACCGTCGTCGTCAACCTTGCCGGGGGAGTGCAGAAAAGTAACAAGATCGGCTTCGGCCTGATGGCCGTCGTCAACGTCCTTGACCGCGAAACGTATGCTGGCGTCGGTGCGTTGCCTGGCGGCACCAAGAGAACGTCCACCTTGAACATCGCGGGCGATGTCGATATCACCGCACGAAACACGGGAGTTTTGATTGGATTGGCGTTCTCCGCATCCCTCGTTGGTCCTGATCCCACCCCAAGCCAAGCGACTTCCACGACCAGCAACACGTCAGCCGCCAACGCGAATTCGCCAAGCGGTACAAGTCTGACAGGCGGTGATGCTGGTTCGGGTCAGGGAAATACGGGCTTGGCAGTCGCCGGCGACGCCGTGGTCCTGCGAATGCCCGTCGACAAAGCGTATGCCTTCATCGACGAATCCCGTGCCGACACGGTGGGCAATCCGACCGCGAAGAACTTGATCGCCGACGACGTGACCGTCAAGGCAACGAATAGCAGCAGCGGGTGGTCCCTGGCCGGTGCGGCGGCTTTGAATTCGAATCCCACGGGAAATCAGCTTGGTATCGCTGGCTCGTTCACGCACACCAATCTGACAGGTGAGACCAAAGCCTACGTAGTCGGCGCCCACATCCAAGCGAACACCCTCGTGATCGAAGCGCAGCGTTGGGGTGTCATCGCCACCCTCTCCGCGGGAGCAGGCGCCGCCACAGGCACGGGCGGCATCGGCATCGCGGGATCCGTCACCGTCAATCTAATCACCAATGCCACCGAAGCGTATTTCAGCGGTTCGAAAGCATCCCTGGTCGGTGATTCTCGCATCAAGGCCAAGAACGATACACAAATCTGGTCCATCGCGGGTGCCGTGGGTTATGGTGGCAGAACCGGCGTGGGAGCGGCGGTAGCTTACAACTCGATCACCGAAACCGTACGGGGCTACGTCGCCAATTCCACGATCACCCAGACGAGCGGCGATTTGAATGTCTCCGCAGTCACCGACAATGACGATTCTTCCAAAGCCCGCATCGTGGCACTTACCGGTTCCGCGGGCGTGGCGACGTCGAGCGGCCCCGCTTTGGCGGGAATGGTGTCGGTCAACCTGATCAACGCCACCACGGAAGCTTACTTCTCCGCTTCCACCTACACCAACACGTATTCGTCTGGAGTGAATAAGGGCGACTTGACCGTCCATGCCCATGACAACAGCATGGTCATCTCGATCGGCGGCGCCATCGGTGCGTCGTCTCAGGGCGCGGGCCTTGGAGCTGCCGTTGGTTACAGCGAACGGCGCGGCGCCATCAAGGCTTACCTCAATGATACGGATGTCACGATCACGGGAGCCTTGAATCTGACTGCCGATTCAAACATGAAACTCGTCGATGTGACGCTGGGAGCAGGGCTCTCGAGCGGCTCCGTCGGTTTCGGGGGTTCGGCGTCGATCAACGATATTCAGATCACCATCGAATCCAAGATTTCCAACACTTCGGCTGTCAGCGCGGGCGGAGCCATCAACCTGAGTGCGACGGACAGCAATCTGATCGTGAGTATCGCAGGCGCGGTGGCCGTTTCGGCCAACTCCGCGGCAGTCGGTGCCGCCATCGGTTACAACCTGATCCAAAACACGGTGCGGGCGGCGATCGAAAATTCGACGGTTTCTTCCACGGGTTCGTCAATTTCGATCCTGGGAGATTCGAAATCGACGTTGGTCGGTCTGGCCGTGGCTGGCTCCGGCGGGAACAGCTTCGCCATCGGTGCCTCCGTAATCGTCAACAGCATCGCGAACTCCGTCGATGCCCACATTTCGGGATCGACCGTTACCAGCAGCGGCGCCATGACGCTCAACGCGAAGGAATCCGCCACGCTCATCTCGCTGGCGGGCGGCATCGCCATCGCGACCGGAAATGCGGCTGTCGGTGCGGCGGTTTCTTACAACTACATCGGCGGTACGTTCAGCGCTCTCAATCCGAACGCCATCGATACGAACTCCACCACCAAAGACAATATCACGGCCTACATCACGAACTCGGAAGTGACGGCGGGCGGCGTGCTTACCATTTCCGCGGGCTTCGCCCTTCCCGCCGCCCCGGCCCCAACCTCGGTTCCGGTGCCCGGCGTGGTGACCGGCGGCGTTCCCCTGCCGGTTACGGCGAATGCACAAATTTTCAATATCACGATCGGTGGTTCCGGCGCCGGCACGTTCGCGCTGGGCGGGTCCGTTTCCATCCAGTTTGTTCGCACGAATGTCAGTGCGTACATTTCCAACACGCCCAGTGGGAAGTCCGTGACGGGCACGGGCGGAATCGTGATCGCCGCCAATGACAGCCCGGTCATCAGCAGCTTCGCCGGTGGATTTGCCGCTGCCGGCACCACGGCGATCGGTGCCTCGGTTTCCATTAACGACATCGGCAACGGCGTGAACGCCTACATTTCCGGTGCGAGCGTGGTCTCTGGCGCTGGTCTGACCATCTCCGCAAACTTCACCAAGCCGACGTCGCTTCCGGCAGGCCTTGACCACCAGATCAACGCCGTTGGTGTGGGTGGCTCCGTCAGCGGCACGGCCGCCATTAGTGGCGTGGTCGTGTACAACCGGATTCACAATGACGTCAACGCCTACATTGCTTCTTCAAGCAACGTAACCGCCGCGAATAACATTACGGTCGAAGCGAAGGACAACAGCAACATCGCCTCGATTGGCGGGTCCGGCGCCTTTTCCGGTTCCGTGTCGGTGGGCGTGGTCGTTGCCTACAACGAGATCGCCAACAACCTCCGTGCGTACACCTCCAACTCCACGGTCAGCTCCACCAATGACAGCATCACGATCAAGGCGGACGGCACGGCGTCGATCTGGACGCTCACGGCAGGCGCCTCGCTCGGCGTCGATGCCGGTATCGCGGGATCGGCCGCCGCGAACAAAATGAACAACACGGTGGAAGCCTACATTCAAGGCGGCACCGTCACTGCGAATGACAATCTCGTCGTTTGGGCCAATAGCGACAATACGGTCACCACCTATGCCGGCACCATCGCCGGCGGTGTCGCTGCAGGCGTGGGCGGGACGGTGGCGGTGAACCTGTTCACCAACACGACACGCGCCCAGATCAAGGAAAACGCGACCGTCCTCGCCAAAGCCACCGATACCGACACCCTTGCTGTCCCAACCTGGAACCCCACCACGGGAGCGAAGACGACGGAAAACTTGCGTGGCTTGGCGGTCATTTCGTCCAATGACACCGAACTCGATGTGATCGCCGTCACCGGATCGGTTTCCGCGGGAGCGGGCGTCGGCATGAATGTCGTGGTCAACACGTTCAACGACACGACCGTCGCAACCATTCAAGATTCGCTCGTCAACAACGGCACGAACCTCGGCCTGGGCGTGAAGGTGCGGGCCCATTACGACCTTGACCTTACCAGTGGCGGAGGCGTGCTGGGCGTTGGTGCCGCCGGCGTCGGTGCGGTGGTGGATACCAACGTTCTTTCGAGCACGACCACGGCCGGGATTCTAGATACCGTCGCGACGGGGTCAACGGTTGTTTATGGCGCGGGCGATGTGGAAGTCAGTTCGACTTCCCACGAGAAAATTACCTCTGCAACAGCCGGGTTAGGGGTTGGAGCGGCAGTCGGACTTGCGGGTGCGGTCTCGGTCGTCAAGCAATCTCAGACGACCAAGGCGACCATTGAGGATTCAACCGTCAACACGACGGGCAATCTCACCGTGCGTGCTGCCGACAGCAACGATATCGACATGGGTGCCGGTGCCGCCGGTGCGAGCTACTTCGGCGCGGGCGGAGGCGGAAGTTTCGTTATCGGCTTGGTCGGCAACACGGTCACGGCGGCCATCTTGGGTGGAATCACCAATGCCAGCGGCGCGACCACCGTGAAAGCGGATGAATATTCCGACATCCTGGGTGTCTCGGCGTCAGCAGGTGGCGGAGGCGTGGCGGGCGTCGCGGGTTCGGTAACCGTCGTCACCGTGAATCACACGGTCAGTGCTTACATCGGCAGCAGTTCGGCACGTGCAAGCCAAATCAACCAAAATGCCGCCTACCTCACCAACACCCAAGACGTCACCGTCAAAGCCGACGAATCAACCAAGGTCAATGATGGCGCAGGAACCGCTGCCATCGGCGGTGCCGCCGTAGGTGCCGGTGTCGACGTCATCCTGGTGAAGAATTCGGTCGATGCCCATATTGGAGCAAACTCCCTGGTTCGAGCCGGGCGAGATGTTCTCGTGCATGCCAAGGGGTCCAAGGATATCGACTCGAAGGTCTTTTCCTTCGCCGGTGGTGCGGTAGGCGTCAACGGCTCGGTTTCCGTCATTTCGATTGGACGTGGCCAAGACTCCACCGGCGTGGGTGAAGCGGACAACATGCAGGCGACGGTCAACGGATCGATCGATCGTTCGTCTGGCGTGGATGGAATGCGCAATGGCTCCGCCACCGCGCCGACGACTCCCAACGGCATGGCCGATTCATTTGGAACTTCGGTCCAGACAGGAAGCCGAGTCGCTGGCTTGATGATCAATTCCGCCCTGAGCACCGATCCTACTCCGGTCGACACGATGGCCTACGTGGGCAGCAATGCCACGGTTTATGCCGATCGAAACATCACCGTCAAATCGGAAGAGGCGGCGGCGGCGGATCAGATCATTGGTCAAGGTACCGTCGGTGTCGTTTCGGTAGGAGCCGCCGTCGCGTATCAATCCGTCGCTACCACTTCGCGTGCCTACATCGGCAGTGGTGCGGTTGTGCGTTCGACGGGTCCGGCTGGCAGCTTGGGCGATATTACCGTCGAAGCTCTGACTGCGAATAATCTTTCCGCACGGACCTACGCGGGCACGGCCGGCTATACGGTGTCCTTGGGCGCTCAGGTTTCCGTCATCTCTGATACGAGTTCCCAATTAGCCTACATCGACAATGCGACCATCGCGAGCGCGGATGAAGTCCTCGTCAACGCGGCTGCGACGAAGGACATCGCCGCCCATGCCGCCGGCGTCACCGTTGGCACGACTGCCGCGGGAGCAGCGATTTCTCGCGCCACCGCCGGCGGTTCCACGCGTGGTTACATCACCAGCGGCACGCAAATCGGCCAGTCGTCCGGACTGCGTGTCCGTCGGGTCGATGTGAGCGCGAACAACGATTCCGACGCTTACGCGAATACGCTTGCCGTCGCGGCTGGGATTGGCGCCGGATCCGGCAACGACGCGATCGCGACTGTTAATCCCACAGTCGAAGCGTTCATCGCTTCCACGGGAAACGCCACGGCCATTCGGGTGACCGAAGATATCGTCGTTGATGCCTCCGCGACCGTCCGTACCAAAGCCCAGGCCTTCGGTGTCTCCGCCGGCGCGCTGGCCGTGGGCGTCTCCAAGGCAGAGGCCCTTTCGAACGTGACATTGAACGCCTACGCCGGCGGGATATTGACCGGTAAAACGCTCGTCGTCACCGCCACGCGCTCGTTCCCGAATGGCATTGAATCCGGTTACGCCTCTGCCACCGGTTCTTCCGGTGGACTGGTAGGCGTTAGCGCGACCATCGCAAAGGCGGAAAGCCTCGGCACCGTGACAAGCTATGTCCAGCCTGGCTCCGTCTTGGTCATCAGCGATGCCATCTCCATCCTCGCGAATGGAAAATCCGCCCAGCAAGCAGCTGCCGATAGCTACACGGTAGGCTTGGTGGCGGCGGGCGGGAATAAATCCACCGCGAAATCCACCATCACCACCAATGCGTACCTGGGCAGCGAAGTCACGGTCAGCAACGGCACCAACATCGGTGGTTTGACCGAAGGACAAACGTACTACGTCGTCCTGGACGACGTTCGAACCTTCGCTCCCGCAAACGTTGATTACACGAATGACACCATCGACTTGGGGGCGAACCATGCCGTCCAGACGGGTGATCTGATCGTGTACAACCACCGCGTCACCAATCCCTCCGTCGGCGTGATTGGCGGACTCACGGATCTGACAGCTTACTTGGTTGAAGTTTTGACCTCCGGATTGATCAAACTCAAAAACCCAGAGACCAGTGCATACATCGACCTCGTTACCGGCAGCCCGACGGCGACCGGACACAGCTTCCGTTTGATTTCTCCGCGGCGCGTGAAGTTGGCCACCACGAAACAAAATGCCACCGCAACGACGCCGGTGGTCATCACGCTCGACACCAGTGTCGCAAGTGGAAACCTCCACACGCTGGTTCCCCTTTCTGGTTCCGCGGCATCTGCGTTGGGCTTCCACCCGATCGACGATGTCACGACACAGACCATCGACTTGGGCGCGGGCCATAATTTGCTCACCGGTCAGGCCGTGGTTTATCGCCGCTCCGGCGGCGCGATACTCAGTATTCGCGCCTTGGGAGACGATTGGAATCTCGCCCGCTCCGAAGCGGGTAGCGGCGGGTTGGTCGCAGGCGCGGGTGCTGAATCCATCACCAGCACTACCAGCACCACGACCGCCTCAATCGCCGACGATACCGACGGCGACGCGGTGAAAACGCAAGTCCGCGTGTCCCAGGTGAACCTGCAATCCACCCACACGGCCCATTTCGACAGCCAAACGAGCACCATCCAAGCCTCCGCGGTCGGATTCAGCGGTTCATGGGCAACCAATACGGTGAACGCCACGACCACGGCGAAAATTGGACAGAATGCAATCGTCGAAACACAAGACCTCGTGATCCAAGCCACCAACAACGAACGCAAGAACCTACTGGGTTCGTCGGAAGCTAATGTCGAAGCGGGGTCTGGCGGCGTCCTTCAGGGCAACGCGGCCGCAAGCAAAACGGATATCGAGAACCGCACCACCGCGAACATTGGCGCGGGGGCAACGGTCGATGTCACGGGCGATATCAACAACCCAGGCAACTTCCTCTTGAGCGCGCTCAACGATGTTCAAGGATCGGACGACGTTCGCCTGGATACCGGTGGCGTGATTGTAGGCTCGGGCGCCACTTCCTACATCAAAGTGAACGTGAATGAAGCCACCGCCTCCATCGGCGACGGCGCCATTCTTCATGCCGTCGGTGACATCGATCTGCAAACACGATCGCTAGGCAACCTCAAGACGGAACCGACCGTGCACACATACGGCGTGGCGGCGGGTGCGTCCGTCGATTCCGAAATCAAGATGATCAACACCAACCGAGCCACGATTGGGCAAAACGTCCAACTCGAAGCGCTCGGCGATGTCCACCTGCTCGCAGGCCGCGATCGCACGGGAACGAGAAATATCTTCACGCTCACGTCGCACGGCGATGCGCTGAACGCCTCGCCCGTTCCCATCGATAGCCTACGGTCGCATGTCAACCTTCAACAAAACCACTACGTGACGATTGGCACGGGCTCGGTCTTGCGTGCGGCGGGTGACGCGAACTTGACCGCGGAAAACCTGAGCACCGCCAACATCAAATCGTATGGCACCGGCAAGAACTGGCTGACCGCCGTCGCCAAAGGTGTCGATTCCCTTTTGGGAAGCGGTGGCATTTCCGAGGAATTGAAGGGCGGCACGATCAGCAATACGAAAGTCACGTCCGTTACCGTGGATGGCCGCATCGATGTCGGGATCAATCGCAATCAGTCAATCACCTTCACTAAAGGCACGGGCGCTGACGCCGGAACGATCGTCGCGGTTTCCCAAATCAGCGGCGATATCCATTACTCGATTCGGTTCGAATCGGTCGCCAATAATCTCGCGGCCGAACGTCTCCGTTTGATGAATCTCCGTTCGGTGTATGCTTCGGATTACGAATCGGTCGCGGCCTACACCGCTCAGATCCAGGCCATCGAACAGCAGATGCGAGACCTTGGACTATCTTCCACGGTCAACGGCACGACGTTGTTCACGAACCAGTTCGACGCGCCATTCATCATCGTGGAGCAAATCCGCGCTCAATCCGGAACGATTCGAATCGACGCGGAGACCGTTTCCGGCGGCAGTGGCGCTCAGCTCAACGCACCGGGCGATGTCAACATCTCCATTGTGAACAGCAGTCCAGCGTACCTTCGAATCAAGGGGATCGCGATCCCCGACAATGCAGGAGGACGTGTTCGCTGGAACGGCGTGGATATGACCTCGGCTGCCATGCTGACCGGCTACACTGGCACCCTCAGCGCTTCAGGCGACGCAAACCCCGCGACGGTCGTCATTCGCAACGATTACGATTCTGGTGACGCGCTTAACCAAAGCGCGCCTTGGAATACCTTCCGAACCCCCAATGTCGAAATTCAAGGCGATATTCAGAACCTTGGCGGAAGTGTTTTGGTGGAAACCAAGGGAAGCGTCGTTACCCAAGCCAACATCAACGCGGGCACGCTGGATATTCGCGCCGGGAAAAACTTCGTGCTGACCTCACCCACCGCCCAGTTCCATGTGGGCGGGAATCCAGCCCTCGTGGGAAGTTCCTGGAACACGCTCCAGACCGCCATGGAAACGTATGGCGCGAACTCCGGCCAGACCAACATCAAAGTATATGACGCTGTTCGTTCCACCAGCCCCACCGTCAACCAATCCGCCGCATTGTCGACCGCGCTCAGCGCGACGCCGCAAAGCAAGATCGTCGCGGGTAACAACGTCATCATCGTGGCCCAAGAATTGAATGTGAATGGTATCCTGCAAAGTGGAATCGCGGACTACCGATTGACCATACCCTCCACCTATTCAACCATCGTCGATGCCGCACGAGCGGCTGCGAACTACTACGCGTTAGGCGGGTGGTTCAACCGGTTCATGGCAAACATCACGCTGAGCCTGAATGGAATCACCACCACCGATTATCGCAACTTCCGTATGCCTATACCTTCAGGCGATAACATCGGATTCATCTACAATCTTCCTTTGAACCGTTTCGAACTCGACGCCGTGCAAGTGCAGGGCGGTTACATGAGCCTGACAGGTCGCGTTCTGAGCACAGGCCATGGCGATATCCGCGTCCTGGATGGCTTTGGCAAAATCAGTATCGACAACCAAACCGACCTTCCCCTGTATGTGAACGGTCTGGATTCGGGTCATAATGTCGCCGGCGTTCTCGAAATCACGGACCATGGCCAAAAAGATGCTCAGGGCCGATCCCTGGTTACCAAGTATGAACGGACCGGTGGCAATGTCATCAAGTCGGAGTACTACTACATCAATCCCGGCTCCGGAACGTTTAATCCCATCACCAACGTCGCGAACAATGAAATCACCATGCCGAACTTGGCTCACGGCTTCCAGGTCGGGGATCGGGTTCGCTATGACACGCGTGGCGGAACGGCGGTTGGCGGACTGGCCGACGATACCGTGTATTACATCCAAGCCGTCTCCGGCGCGAACGTAAAGCTCGCCGCCACGGCCGGCGGCGCCGCCATCACCCTGACCGACGCGTCCTCCGGCATTATTCCTCACTCCCTCACCGAAATTGCCACGAATGTTCGCGACTTCCGCCCCACCGCATCGCCCGGAGTTGCTACGTTTAATGGCCGTGGTGACGTCGCGAACAACGAACTTGATCTGGGCGTCACGACCCATGGCTTACAAGTGGGTGATCGCGTTCGTTACGACAATGGCGGCGACACGACCATCGGCGGCCTGACGGATGAGGCTACATATTTCATCCAAGCGGTTTCCGGATCCAAGGTGAAGCTCTCCTTGACCCTGAACGGCCCGGTTCTCACGCTCGCGAAAACTCCATTTACCATCTTGTCGTTGATTGACATCCATAAGCTCACGCCGTTGGTCGGTCTTTCGAGTTCCACCTGGATCGACGTGGGACCGAACCACGGTTTCGCGGCTGGCGACATCGTCAAATACGACGCCCTCAGCGATAGCGCCATCGGCGGCCTGACGGACGACGCCTCCTACTACATCAAGGCCATCAACGATACCAAGGTCCAACTTTCCGCGACCTTGGGCGGTGCCGCGATCGCTTTGAGCCCCCTAACGTCGTCCTCCATCAAACACACGCTGACCGAAGCGGGTGTCTACAGTGTCACCACGAACTCACGCAACGCCACCTACGATCCCAAATCGACGGGCTACCGCTACGCTTGGACAACGGGTCAAGATCGAACGGTTTCCACCACAACCACGTATGGCGAATCGTCTTGGCTTGGATTTGATGCCCTCTCGGCGGATCCGGACAACATCACGGATGGTCCGCACGTCACTTATAGCACGCCGCGTCCGTTGCTTGCCGGTGCGTATTATTCCGCCTCCACGGACACGAATGATTACACGTACGAATTCGAACGGATCAATACTTCGGCACAACAAAGCGAAGTCGTTGCCCAATGGGAAGATTCCACCTGGTATGGTGACACGACCTATTACCGCACCATCCGAACGTGGCAAGATCAAAAAGATATCCACACCCACAGCATCCGTGCGGACCGCCAGATTTCGATCAGCTTTATCGGCGTGGATGCCGGAATCGCGGAAGTGAAG
>WBZS01001002.1_pt1 | contig 26005 bp, 24 predicted proteins | sample 5204201 | NCBI WGS metagenome assembly WBZS01 (sample SAMN12344357, study PRJNA552823) | activated sludge metagenome | biome: Activated sludge suspended growth; feature: Nitrification reactor; material: Wastewater; isolation source: activated sludge from nitrification reactor of wastewater... | reverse complement strand
GCTCGTCGGTGCCCGACACCATGAGCACGTCGTGCCCGGCCATCCGCATATACCGACTGAAGACGTCGGAGGGCACGCCGAAACCGGCGACATGGCCGATGTGGCGCGGGCCGTTGGCATACGGCCAGGCGACGGCAGACAGGACCTTGCTCATGGTTTTGATCCTAGAGTGGATAGGCTGCGGCGCATGATTCGGCTGGGCGAGCCTGCGGCCAGCAGCCGTTGGTTCCTCCGTCGCGGTCTGGCTAGCCTCACCGAGGGCACACCCGCGTATCGCAGCGCATCCCAACGAGCTGCACCGGCGTTGGTGGTCATCTTCGTGGTGGTCATGCTCAGCATGGTCCCCGAGGCCAGCGCCAACCTGCCGGTCTCCCTGGGCATCGCGAGTTTCGCCGTGCTCGTGACGTGGGTGGGGGGCAATGTGGTGCGCCGTTCGCCAGCCTTCTCCCCCGTCGACCGGATCGGGTGGGGCGAACGAGCTGTCTTTGTGCTCGTGCCGGTGGTGGCCGTCCTGCTGGCGCCGCATGAGGAGTGGTCCGTTGACGAGTTCACCGTCAGCGCCTCGGAGTCGAGGTGGTATGCCGCCGCTGGCCTGGCGTTGACCCAAGTCGTCATCCTCGCCGTCGTCATGTTCATGGTCTCCTACGGCGTCGTCGCTTTGTCCGCCTTCCTATCTCGGGAGCTCATCCGGTCGATGGGGGTTGCCGGGGATTCCTTGACGCGTGCTTTGCCGCTCCTGCTGGCCTTCGTCGCGTTCTCCTACTTCACGGCAGAGCTGTGGCAGTCGGTGGGGCGACTGGACTCCTGGGCATTCCTTGGCCTCACCGCACTCTTCGTGGCCCTCAGCGCGCTGTTCCTGTCCTCCCGTCATCACCTCGACCTGGGGGAGCTGTCCTCCTTCGAGACCCGGGAGGACTGGCTCACGGCTGTTCGGCGCGCTACCGGTGGACGAGAGCCTGAGTTGCCCCGTGACGTCGCCTTCCCCGTGGTTTGTCCGTTGCTTCCGCGCCAACAGGCCAACCTCCGGCTCGTCGCCACGCTGTCGCGCTTAGTCGGAGTGGCCATGGTCGGCTGCGCGGTCTTCCTGGTGCTCTGCGTTATCGGCGTGCTGGTCGTCAGTCCCGAGGTGGCGAAGGCGTGGTCCGGGGCCGACCCAGACGTGCTCGTGCAGTGGTCCACCAGCCGCCGGACCTACCTCCTGTGTTGGGAAAACATCCGCGTCAGCACCTTCCTCGGGGTGTTCTCGGCCTTCTATTTCGCCATCACCTCAGCGTCGGATGCCACCTTGCGCACCAGCCTGTACGACTCCGCCCAGGACCTGGTCAGGCAGGCCTGCGCGCTGCGGACCTACCTGCTGGCACGACCCGCGGATGGGTCAGCCCTGCCGGGGGAGTCCGCGAACTGACCCACGATGTCGCCGAGGACGACTGTCGCCACCGCGTTGGCGCGCTCGAACGGCAGGTCGATCGCGGCATACCGCTGCCGTCCGGCGGCCGTCGTTGCGGTGAGGGTCACGACCCCCGCTCGGCGTTGGAAGAACGACTCCCGGATCGTCACCCCGATGACCCCGTCCCGAGCCAGCAGGTCGCGCCGACGGGAGAGGCTGCCGGCCTGCACGACGAGGTGGCGAGGCGTCAGCGCGTGGCCGAGGGCGGCATACCGGTCGGCGGCCAGGAACGGCGCGAGCAGGACCGGCACGCAGCCGACGAGCATGAGCACAGGCGGAAGGTCGACAACGCGGGAGAGCCACACCGTTGCCGCACACAGCACGGCGGTCGGGACGAGGGCTCGGGTGAAGCGGCGGCGGCGGGCGGCAGGACCGTGGGATACGAGCGGGCCGGACACCGCGACCGGGTCACCGATCACCGCCACGGCCGTCGCCTCGATGACGCTGCGCGGAGCGGGCGGGGTCAGCCACGCACTGCCGTGCTGGGCGCCCTCACGACCTAGCCCGGTGGTCACCGCGCTCAGCCGACCGGCACTGGCCAGGCGCAGGCCCAGCGGCTGCCCGATCTCGACGCCCCGAATCCGCTTCTCCTCCAAGCTCGTTGCCCGAGTGGTGAGCAGGCCGCGGCGGGTGTGCAGGGTCCCGCCCGTATGCCGTGTGAGCCGGAACCCCCAATAGGTCAGCAGATAGCCGGTCACCGCGAGCAGGGACACCAGGACCAGAGCACCGACCAGACCAGCCACCACCGCCACGCCCACACCGAGCGTCGCGACCCGGTCGACGGCTCCCTCCACCCGGTCCTGCAGATCGCCGAACTCGTCGAGGTACTGCGCCCCGAACCCCCAGATGGCCGCCGCTGACACCAACCCGCTGGTCGTCAGCGGGGCATAGCGCACCCAGGATGGGTCGAGCTGGACCAGAAGCTGTTCCGGCGTCGACTCGCTGGCCGACTCGCTCGCCGAGTCGATCCAGGACTCGCTCGCCGACCCACCCACGGACCCGTGCTCGACGTCCTGCTCCGTCTGCGCCGCCACCCGGTGGAGCAGTTCGCCGCGCAGCCGGGCGGCCACCGGCGCGGCCAGTGCGTCCAGCACAATCCGCTCGGCGAGCACGCCCCCACCCGCCGTGCCGATCTCCACCTTGGCCAGTCCCAACAGCCGATGCCAAACCGGGGCCGTGACATCGACGGTGCGGACCCGGTCGGCGGGCGTCGTGAGCAGTCGGCGGTTGAGCAGCCCGCGGCGCAGCTCGATCTGACCACCCCAGATCCGATAGCGCGTGGTGAACCACCTCGACATGCCGAGGACGATGACGCCGGCCAGAAGCGCCCACTCCCACCACCCACTGCGGCCGCTGCTGCGCCCGGAGAAGAACACGACGAGCAACGCCGGGAAGAACCGCACCGCCTCCTGAACCGGGTGCACGAGCAGCATGCGCGCATCAAGTCGGCGCCACTGCTGGTCACCTCCAAGGATCGGCGGTATGCCGTCGCTCACGTCGCGTCCCCGCGCTCAGCGGCGGCGGCAACGGTCAACCGCTCGACGAGGGCCGTCGCGTCATCGCGGTCCAAGCCGTGGACGACGAGGTGCCCGGCCGCGGAGGCGGTGGTCACCCGCACTGTCGCCAGCCGCAGGAGCTGGGCGACCGGACCTCGAGTGAGGTCGACCGTCTGCACCCGGGAGAGCGGGGCGATCCGGCGCTCCTGGCTGATCCATCCCGTCTGGGTGTAGACCGCCGTCGGGGTGACTTCCCAGCGATGCACCCGGAAGCGCCAGAGCGGCATACCGACGACGTAGGCGAGCATGACGATCCCGGTGACGCCGGCGACGAGCACATGCGGGTCGCGCGGTCCGCGCCGGTCAAGCAGCCACCAGGCCACCTGGACCCCGCCGAGCAGCAGCGCCTGGACGATCCCTTCGACCAACCACATCCACCGGGCCCGCGGGCAGACGAGGTTCGCTGGCTCGCGCAGCCGCACCGGCGAGGTCTCGGTCGTCGCCCCTGGCTCGGTCATAACCCCAGCACATCACACCGCCACCTCACACGTGGCCCGACTCACGGCCCCCCTGCACGGTGATCCACAGGCGGAAGGGCCAGGATGGCCCCATGCCCGACGTGCGCGAGACCCTCCATATGGATGCCCCCGCGGAGCTGGTCTATGACCTCGTCGCCGACCTGCCCCGGATGGGCGAGTGGTCGCCCGAATGCGAGCGGGTGGTCTGGCGTGGCGGCGCGACCACGGCCGAGCCCGGCGCCGGGTTCGTCGGACACAACCGCGCCGGAACCGTCCGCTGGATGACCTTCGGCAAGGTGACGGCAGCCGAGCGCGGGCGCTACCTCGCGTTTGACATCTTCGTCGGCCCGATCCAGGTGTCGCGCTGGGAATACGTCTTCGCCCCCGACGACGACGGACACGGCTGCACGGTGGCCGAGTCGTGGACCGACCGGCGCTCGGGGATGCAACGCACCCTCGGCAACCGGGTGGTCGGCGAGCGCACCGAGAAAAACCGCGACGGGATCCGCCAGACGCTGCGCGCGCTCAAGCGGGTGGCCGAGGCCCAGCACCACCGCGCGCACTGACCGCCGCGTCATAGAGCGCCCTCTTCGCCAGCCCGGTCGCTGCCGCGACGTCCGCACACACGTCCTTGAGCCGCTCCCCCGCGGCCACCCGTTCCCGTATGCCGTCCACCACCGCCGCGAACTCGTCACCGCCCGCGTCGGCCGGCGCTCGGACAGGTCGGCCGGCGACGACCAGGGTGACCTCGCCGAGCACTCCCGATTCGGCCCAGGCGGCTAGCTCACCCAGCCCGCCGCGACGGACCTCCTCCCAGGTCTTGGTGAGCTCACGGCATACGGCGCCGGGTCGGTCGGCCCCCCACGCGGCGGCCATCGCGGCCAGCGTCGCAGCCGTCCGGTGCGGCGCCTCGAAGAAGACCATGGTGCGCGGCTCGTCGGCGAGCGCAGCGAGCGCACGGGCCCGCTCGCCCGGCTTGCGGGGCAGGAAGCCCTCGAAGCAGAACCGATCGACGGGCAGCCCGCTCACCGCGAGCGCCATGAGCACGGCGCTGGGTCCGGGGACACAGGTGACCCTGATGGCGGCCTCCACCGCGGCGGCGACGAGCCGATAGCCGGGGTCGGAGACGGACGGCATACCGGCGTCGGTCACCACGAGAACCCTTGCGCCGAAACGGAGCTGGTCGACCAGCTCCGGGGTGCGGGCCGCCTCGTTGTGCTCGTGATAGCTGAGCACTCGCCCCACGATCGTCACGCCGAGGTCGCTGGTGAGCCGCCGCAACCGCCGGGTGTCCTCGGCGGCGACGACGTCGGCGGTGGCCAACTCGTGAGCCAGGCGCGGGGCGGCGTCCCGCGGGTCGCCGATGGGCGTCGCGGCTAGGACGAGGACCCCGGTCATGCGACCACCGACTCAATCGTCGTGACGACCGTGGTGACGCTCGGCTCGCGCGGGGTCGAGGAAAACCCGAACCGGCACGGCGGGTCGACCGGCGCCAACTCCCCGAGAGGTATGCCGTCCAGCTCACCGCTCACGCGCACGACCGCGCGCAGGTCGGTTGCTCCATAGAACTCGCGGCGGCCGTGCCCGGCGGTCCCGCGCGTGCGCACGCCCCTCAGGGCGATCCGGGCGACCGGGTCGACGAGCGTGGCCCACTGCGGGCTGGTGGCCAGTGGCCGGGGGACCAGGCGCAGGAGCCGCCCGAGCGGCATCCGCCCGCCGATCCCGACGGTGAGCCGTAGCGAGGGCGAGACGAACTCCCACTCCACGGCGGTCCCGTCGCCCCCGCCCCGGCGTTCGGTCAGCGTCACCGGCTCCACCCGGGCTTCATCGAACACGTAGGTGCCGCAGACCAGTTCGCGCACTCGTTCGTTCGGGGCTAGGAGGACCCGGTGCCCATCGGCGCGCTCGACCATCGCGTCGGTGAACGCCCCGAACGGGCTGCGCGCCCAGTGGCCGACGACGACACGCACGCCGCTCGTCGAGCCGAGCCCGGCGATCTGCCCCTCGAACCGCTCGCGTTGCCTCACCGGGCCATCCTCCCTCCTCAGCGGGGCCCGCTAGGGTCCCGTCCCATGAGCCACGCCGACGCCGGTATGCCGCCGCCCCACGGCGAGCCGTCAGCAGTGCCGTCGGTGCCCGGCCCACGCAGCGTGCTGGGCGCACGCGGCGTGGTGACCGAGGTGCTCGTCGTGCTCGGGCTCTCTCTCGGGGCGTCAGCGATCTGGTCGGTGCTGCGGATCGTCGAACGGCTCACCCGGCCGGTGCCCTTGGGACAACAGACCTCATCACTCAATACCTCGGTCACTCCCGACCGGCCGTGGCTCGACCTGGCCTACCAGCTCGTCGGGATCGGTCTGGCGCTGGTCCCAGTGGCGTTGTGTCTCTACCTGCTCGGGCGAGTGACGCCGCCGCAGCCGGGGACGGCGGCATACCGGGTGCTCGGTCTGGACCTGCGGCGGCCGCGGCTGGACCTGGTGGGCGGGGTCGCGTTGGCGGCGGCGATCGGGCTCCCTGGTCTCGGGTTCTATCTGGCGGCGACGGCGCTGGGGTTCAACACGCAGGTGTCGCCGGCCAACCTCGCCGGGGCGTGGTGGACGGTGCCGGTGTTGGTCCTGTCGGCCGCGCAGAACGCGGTGCTCGAGGAGGTCGTCGTCGTCGGCTATCTGCTCACCCGGTTGGAGCAGGGCGGATGGTCAGCGCGCTGGGCGATCGGGGTGTCGGCGGTGGTGCGCGGGGCCTACCACCTCTACCAGGGGTTCGGTGGCTTCGTCGGCAACGTCGTCATGGGGGTTGTGTTCGGGCTGGCCTGGCGGCGGTGGCGCCGGGTCGGACCGCTCGTGGTGGCCCACGCGCTCATCGACATCGTCGCGTTCGTCGGCTATGCGCTGTTCAAGGACCACCTGCCCTGGGCCTGACGGCCGCCGACAGGTCCTGACCACCCTCGGCGAACTGGCAGTCAGTCGGCGTGACGCGGTCAGTCGGGGGCGGGCGTCGCGTTCTCCCATTGCGGGGCGTCGTAGGAGCGCGGGTCCTCGATCGGCTCGAGGTGGGTGTCGACGACAATGTGCCCGAAGTGGTCGTGGAATCGGCCCTCGATCTCCTCGAGCAGGTCGTGGCCCTCGCGGACGGTCCACGTGCCGGGGACCAATACGTGGAAGGCGACATGGTTCACGTGTCCGGCGACCCGCGCTCGAACCCCGTGAATCTTGAGCGCGCCGCCCTCGCGAGCGGTGAACTCGTCGATGATCTTCTGGATGTCGGCCCGGCACTCCGCCGAGGGGGCGTGGTCCATCAGGCCGTCGACCGATTCGCGGACCAGATGCCAGCCCGTCCAGATGATGTTGCAGCCGACGAGGAAGGCAATGATCGGGTCGAGACGCAGCCATCCGGTGACGACGACCAGGAGCACTCCGACGACGACACCGGCGGAAGTCCACACATCGGTCATCAAGTGCTTGCCGTCGGCGACCAGGGTGATCGAGTTGTGTTTGCGCCCGGCCCGCATGAGGACGATGGCGACGATGCCGTTGAGCGCGGACGCCGCGACGGAGATGCCCAGGCCCGGCCCGACGTTGTCCAGCTCCTCCGGAGCGAGGAATCGCTGCACGGACGTCCACAGGATGAAGATCGCGGCGACGAAGATCATCACGCCTTCGACGGCCGCCGAGAAATACTCGGCCTTCGAGTGCCCGAACTGGTGGTCCTCGTCGGCCGGCTGGGCGGCGACATGCAGCGCGATGAGGGCGACAAAGGCAGCGACGAGGTTGACGACCGATTCGGCCGCATCCGAGAGCAACCCGACCGAACCCGTCAGCACATAGGCCCCGAACTTGAGGGCAATCGTGGCCAGGGCAGCGGCAATGGACAACCAGGCGAAACGGGTGAGGTTCTCGCGAGCGGGGGCGGACGGCATACGGGACAGTCTGGCACTACGGGACTATGCCTACGATGTCCGACATGACCAGCAGCGAGGAGCAGCTGCGCCGGCGGCTCCTCGGGGACCCGCCCGGCCACGTGCTGCTCGGCTGGCTCGGCCCGCTGGTCGCGGCCGTGGTCGGTGGGGTGCTGCGGTTCTGGGATCTCGGACGGCCCCATCAACTGGTCTTCGATGAGACCTACTACGTCAAACAGGCCTGGTCGATGCTCCAGTGGGGCGTCGAGATGCGCAACGGTGGGCCGTTCGGCGAGAAGCCCGATGAGGCGTTCACCCGCGGAACGCTCGACGTCTTCAACTCCACCGACGGCGACCTGGTCGTCCACGGCCCGGTCGGCAAGTGGGTCATCGCCGCAGGTGAGGCGTTGTTCGGTGGGGCCGACAGCTCGGTGGGGTGGCGCTTCTCGGTGTGTCTGCTGGGGACGATCTCGATCTTCATGCTGGGCCGGATCGCCCGGCGGCTGCTCGGTTCGTCGGTGCTCGGGACCATCGCAGCGCTGTTGCTCGCCTTCGAGGGGCACCACTTCGTCCACTCGCGCACGGGGCTGCTCGACCTCATCCTCATGTTCTTCGCGCTCGGCGCGTTCGGGGCGCTGCTGCTCGACCGCGATCGGTCCCGGAGGCTGCTGGCCCGACGGGCCGTCGTGGCGCCAGCCGAGCAGTGGGCCGACGATCGGTGGCTCGGCCCCTCGATGGGTTGGCGCCCGTGGCGCTGGGTGGCGGCGCTCTCCCTCGGGTTGGCCGCCGGGACCAAGTGGTCGGGGCTCTACTTCCTGGTCGTCTTCGGGCTGCTCACCGTGCTCTGGGACGTGGGCGCACGGCGGGCGGTGGGCGTGCGGCTGTTCGGATTCGCCGGTGTGGTGCGCGACGGCATACCGGCGTTCTTCACGGTCGTGCCGACGGTGGCGGTGACCTACCTGCTGTCGTGGTGGGGTTGGTTCGTCAGCGACCACGGCTACAACAAGCGGTGGGCCGACACCCACCCTGCCTCCGCGACGTGGGCGTGGGTCCCCGACGACCTGCGCTCGTGGTGGAACTACCAGTCGCAGATCCTCGACTTCCACCGCGGCCTGTCCACACCGCACTCGTATCAGTCGAATCCGTGGTCGTGGATCGTCATGGGTCGACCGACGTCGATGTTCGCCGAATATCCCAAGCTCGGCGAGGACGGGTGCACCGTCGACATGTGCGCCAAGGTCATCACCCCGATCGGGACGCCGACGATCTGGTGGCTCGGGGTGGCTGCCGTGCTCGTCGTGCTCTTCCGGTGGGCGCTCGGACGGGACTGGCGGGCCGGGGCGATCCTCGCCGGGTATGCCGGCGGCTATCTGCCGTGGTTCCTCGTCGGTGACCGGACGATCTACCAGTTCTACGCCGTCGCCTTCGTCCCCTATGTCGTGCTCGCCGTGACCTACCTGTTGGGGATGGTCGCCGGTGGCCCCGACGCGAGCCGGGTGCGTCGTCAGGTCGGCGCGGCTGTTGTCGGCGGCTACCTCGTGGTGACCGTGCTCGTCTTCGCCTGGTTCTGGCCGATCTACACGGCACAAGTGATCCCCTACCAGCAGTGGTGGCTGCACATGTGGTTCCCCTCCTGGGTGTGATCGGTTCCCCTCCTCGGTGTGATGGGCTGGGCGCGATGGGCGTGGGCGGCATACCAGCCGGGTATGCCGCGCCACGCCGGGGAGGCCAGCAGCCGGGTCGCTGACATGATGAATCCATGACCGGCACGTTCAGGGGGGTGTGGGTGGCGATCGGTGCTGCCCTGGCACTCCTGGGCGGGTGTGTCACATCCCCGGGCGAGCAGGTCATTCCGACCGGGGCGATGTCGGGACCGCCGCCGTCTGAGGCGTCCGCGTCGCCATCCATCGCAGCAGATCGTGATCCAGATCCGGATCCAGACCCCGCACCAGACCCGGACCCGCCAGCCAGCGTTGGGGTGATGCTGGGCATCCTCCCCATCGGGTCGAGCCAGCAGGCGATCTCGGTCGGCGGGCAGATCCGGATGTACCGCGCCTACCGCCCGGCGCGGCTCACTCGGTTCGCCCCGCTCGTCGTCATGTTCCATGGCGGGTTGGGCAGCGCCGCACTCGCGGAGCGCGCATACGGCTGGGACGCCCTCGCCGACCGCGAGGGCTTCGTCGTGCTCTATCCCGATGCGATCGGAGCCGCGTGGAACGTCGGCGGTGGATGCTGCGGCCTCGCCCCGGCCCATGGTGTCGACGACGTCGCCTTCGTCAAAGCGGCCATCGACAACCTCAGCACCCGGGTGTCGATCGACCCGAGCCGCATGTATGCCGCTGGCATGTCGGCTGGGGGGATGATGGCCTACCGAATGGCTTGCGAGACAACCTTATTCGCTGCCATCGGTCCGGTGGCGGCCACCCAGGCCGGAGACTGCCCCAACCCGGCACCCACGTCGATCCTGCACGTGCACGGGACAGCCGATGACACGGTGCCCTATCTGGGCGCGGTCGGCTCTGGAATCGCGCAGATCGATGGTGTCGCCATCCCGGTGCTGCACGCGGCGTGGCGCGGGTATGGACGCTGCGGCGGAGACGTGGTCGCGACGGCCGGTGGCGTCACGACGACGACGGCGCAGTGCCCCGAAGGCCGAACGGTGGAGTTGGTGACGATCGAGGGCGGTGGCCACGCCTGGCCGGGGACCACCCGCAGCGGACCGCTGGACGCCTCGCCTTCGCCGGGTCCTGTTGTTCCGAGCAGATCCCCTGCCGCGGCGCCCGCGGCCGGGCCGATCGTCGGACCGACCGTTGGCCCGACGACCGCCCCAACCGGTAGCGCGACACCGGGGGGGAGCACGGTGGCGACCGCAGCCAGCACGGCATACGACACCACGGTGTCTCTGTGGGCCTTCTTCAAGGCGCACGGGCGCTGACGCGAGCGGCCGCTTGCTGGTTCGAGCGAGTTGAGTCACGCGAACAGCCGCATTCCGGGCGTGGTGCAGTGGCTGGGAGATGAGAGCATCTCATAGGGGCATTGACCTACGAACGGAGATCACGTGGGCGGATCACATGGCCTGGCCATCGCCTTGGGCGCAGGGCTCGTCAGTCTCAGCACTGTTGCGGGATGCACCACCGATCCGGCCCCAATGCCAGCCCCAACGTCGCTGCCACTTCCGACCTACGTTCGCGAGAGCGCGGGGTGCTGGCAAGTGACCTCGCCCAACGGCCTCGATACGGTCCATCTAACGCCCCCCAAGGATTTCGTTGCTGAACCCAAAAAGCTTCCCGTGAGCGCTCGCCCCTGGTTCCGTTGGACCAAGAACCCCCGGACAATGGAGTACGAGGCTGTCGGCGTGTACGACGTCGGCTCAGACGCGCCGGACGACAACGAGGCCCTCAAGAACGGCGCCACTAACTTCCTGTCTCAAGCCTGGGGTTTCGTGGAGGTCGACCTGACGTCGCCAACCGAGTGGTCAGGGGTTCCAGGGGGCAAGATGGCTGGACAGGTCTATCCGACGATCACCAACGTCAATGCTCACCGGCAGGACAACGTGTTCTGGTTGGTCCCCGTGCGCACCTCACGCTTCGTCGTCGCAGTGTCAGGGCCCGACGGTGCCGCAGCCAAGGCCCTCGCCGACGCCGTGTCCCCCACCATCGGCTCAGGTCCGTGCCCGTGACCCGGCGGTCCTGATCACTGTGGTTGGACTAGTTGGATTGCGCGCAAGATAAAGATGTCGGGTCTGCAGGCGCTCGCCGGTGGGTCCGGACCACGCGGGCTCAGGTGAGCGGGCGGCATACGGGGACTGTGGGTCCCGCCACGGGTGCGGCGCGTCGGGGCTCTCGTGCGCCAGCCGCGACGGTTGGGCAGCCACGGGTTGCAGCGGCCAGCCACCGCGCGCCCAGAAGGTGAGCCCGTCCGGTCGTGACGGGGTGCCCGTGATGGAGAACTCGCCCTCGTGATGTCGGTCGTGGTGATAGGGGCAGAGGCTGACCAACTGATCGAGATCGGTGCGCCCGCCATCGCGCCAATGGACGATGTGATGGGCCTCGACATGGCCCACACTGGTGCAACCCGGGTAGCGACACCCCTGATCGCGCGACTCCACGAGCCGACGGGTGCGGTCGGGGACGACCCGCTGAGCCCGCCCGACGCTGACCGGCACGCCGTCGGTCTCCCACACCGGTTGCAGGACCCCGTCACAGGTCATGCCGTCGACCACGTGGGCTGGGAGCCGACCGCCGCGCCCGATCCAACCGCCATCGGTGTCGAGATGGACGTAGATGCGGAACTTGCTGGCTCGCGGTGTCCCCTCGACGGCGGACAGCGACCGGTTGGCGACGTCGGCCAAACCGTCGGCCAGCGTGGCGTCGACGTTCCCCGCGTGGAAGAGAGCGTCCTTCGCCTCACGGATGGCCGACTCGACCACAGCGCCAATCGACGCGGGCGCCGAGTATGACAGCTCGAACCGGCCGTCCACGGTCGACATCGACAGGCGGGCCGGCTCAGTCTCGGGCCCAGGTGCGGGCGCCTCGTCGTCTCCGTCGTCTGCCGCGACTGGCTGGCCCGGCGGGTCGCTGACTGCCTGTGTCGGCGCGGTTGGCTCGTCGACGAAGGCGTAGCGGGACAGACTCCGGCGCAACTGCGGGACCGTCGCCAGCTCGGCCAGCTCACACGCTTGGGCAGAGTATGCCGTCGGCACATAACGCGCGACGACGGCCGCCTGCTCCACCCCCAGCCGACCGGCCGACATCGCCGCCAGCGTCTCGGGGTGCTCCGCAGCGCGCCGGGCCAGCGTGACGATCTCGCCCGCCCGTGCGGGGGACAGCCCGGCCCGCACGATGAGCCAGTGCTGCGGTGACCGTATGCCGCCCTCGGCCCACAGCTCGGTCTCCACGAGCTCACGGGTGATCTCCACGAGCTCGGCATGGGCTCGGGCCAGCCGCGCGCAGACCGCAGCAGTGCGAGCGTAGAGGTCCTCGACATCCACGGGTCGCTGCAGCACGATCGCCGGTTGGCCCATGCCTCTTATCATACATGTGTTCGAGAGGGATTTCAAGGCCCCAGGCAATCAATCCGCTTCACTAGCAACGATATTGACCTCAGGTCCGCCCGGCGGATTGGGTCACTCTTGACCTTCCGACAGCCTCTCATGCCGCACCGACAAGGGACTCTTGCGGGCCTGGCAGCGACGGGGCCACCCGGGCCCGCCTGCTGCGCGATGGCGAGCACTCACGGCCACCGGGACGAGGAGAACAGCCGGTTGTCGGCGCCGATGCTGCCGTCGGCACGCCATGATGTGACTCCGAGAATCGCAAGAGCCGAATGGCTTGAGCCCGAACGACAAGACCCGGCGCGCGCCGGCTCTTGGGTGATCTGGTGGAGCTGAGGGGATTCGAACCCCTGGCCTTCTCATTGCGAACGAGACGCGCTACCAACTGCGCCACAGCCCCAGATGCGTCGGACACTCTAACACCGGGCGCCGCAGCCGCACCAAAACACCGGGCGCCGCAGCCGCACCGAAACCGACCGCCCCCGAACCGTCACCCGCGAGCCACGTGCACCCCGCCCCACCGCACCGGCCGAACGAACGTCAGGTTAACGGCATACCTGTGTTGCGTAAATTGCTACCCGCTCGCTAGGGTTCACCGCACGAGGGGAGTACTTCCCAGACCCGACCCGGTCATCACGAGCGTCCCGCGACGCTCCCGGGCGGGGCCGCCCGCTCGGCCACACCAGGCCCGACGCGCGGTGAAGGAGACCTCAGGCCGCCCGACCTGAGGACCCTCTGTGCCCGCGTTCCCCGCTCTGCCCGCACTCCACACACTCCCCGCTCTGCCCGCTTTTCCTGCCACAACCGGCGCCCTTCCGTATGCCGCCCCCGAAGCGAGCCCCGCGCTGACCTCGATCGCCGGTCCGACCCTGTGGTGGGTGACCATCGCTGCGGTCGTCGCGCTGCTCGCTCTGGACTTCGTCATCACCCGTCGACCCCACGAAGTGACGATGCGCGAGGCGCTGGCCTGGTCGGCGTTCTACATCGCCATCCCCGTCGGCTTCGGCGTGTGGATCTGGACCACCCACGGCAACCAGACCGGCCTCGAGTACTACACCGGCTACCTCGTCGAGAAGTCCCTCTCCGTCGACAACCTGTTCATCTTCCTGCTCCTGCTCACGGCCTTCGCCGTCCCCAAGGAGCTGCAACAACGCGTTCTGCTCATCGGCGTCGCTGGCGCGCTCATCTTGCGCGGCATCTTCATCGCCCTCGGCGCCCAGCTCATCGCGAGTTTCTCGTGGGCATTCCTGCTCTTCGGCGCGGTCCTGCTGGCCACTGCCGTCAAGGTCGGCCGCGACGCCCTCGCCCACACCGACCACACCGTCGACATCGGCTCGCTACGCAGCGTCCGGCTCATCCGCCGGTTCTGGCCCGTCAGCGACACCTACGACGGCCCACGCCTGCGCACGCGCCTCCCCGACGGTCGCAGCGCGCTCACCCCGATGGCCCTGGTGATCATCGCGATCCTCGGCACCGACATCGTCTTCGCCATTGACTCGGTGCCCGCGGTCTTCGGCATCACCGAAGACGCTTACCTCGTCTTCGCCACCAACGCCTTCGCCCTGCTCGGCCTGCGTGCCCTCTACTTCGTCCTGGCTGGCGCCCTCGCCTCGCTCGCCCACCTGGGTCACGGGCTCGCCCTCATCCTCGCCTTCATCGGCGTCAAGCTCGTCCTGCACTGGGCGCACGGCGTGTGGACCTGGGTCCCCGAGGTGCCGACGTTGCTGTCGCTCGGCGTCATCGTCGCGATCCTGGCGACCGTCACCGGCACCAGCCTGGTCGCCGCACGCAAGGCCCGGTATGCCGCCCTACCAGGCGGCCGGTGAGCACGCGGCATACCCTGTGGGCATGTCGAGCACCCCCTCACCGGTCCCTACCCCGGTCCGCGCCGCAAGCGAGTGGGCCTGGCGGCTGCTGGCGATCGCGGCGGCGGTCATCGCGTTCACTTACCTGCTGGGCTTCGTCAGCGAGGCGGTCATCCCGGTCGTCGTCGCGACGCTGCTGGCGGCGCTGCTGCACCCGGTCAACCAATGGCTGCGCGCACGCCTGGGCAAGCCAGCGCCGGCGGCGGGGATCACGCTGCTCGGGACGATCCTCGTCATCGGGCTGCTGCTCTTCCTCGTCGGCAGCCAGTTGACCGGCGGGTTCGCCGACATGGCCGCCCAGGTGGGCGCCGGGCTCGGTGCCATCAAGACCTGGCTGCAGACCACCTTCCACATCACCGACAGCCAGTTCACCCAATACTTCGACGAGGCCAAGAGCACCCTCTCCTCGAGCGAGGGGTTGCGGGCCAGCCTCACCAAGGCCGGGCTCGGGGCGTCGCACGTCGTCGCGGGGCTGTTCATCAGCCTCTTCGCGCTGTTCTTCTTCCTTTACGAAGGCGACCGGATCTGGGCGTGGCTGGTGCGGCTCTTCCCCCGCTCGGCCCGCGCCCGGGTCGACTCCGCGGGGCACGTGGCCTGGGGCCAGTTGACCGCATTCACCCGGGCGACGATCCTCGTCGCGCTCGTCGACGCGGTCGGCATCACCATCGTGGCGCTCGTGCTGCGGGTGCCGTTCGCCCCGGCCATCGGGGCGTTGGTCTTCCTCGGCGCCTTCGTGCCGATCGTCGGCGCCTTGGCCTCAGGCATGATCGCCGTTCTCATCGCGCTCGTCGCGCAGGGGCCGATCACCGCGCTGCTCATGCTCGCCGGGGTCATCGCCGTTCAACAGATCGAGTCGCACGTGCTGCAGCCGTTCCTGCTGGGCCGAGCGGTCAGCGTGCACCCGCTCGCCGTCATCCTCGCGATCACGGCCGGGGTGGTCATCGCGGGGATCGTCGGCGCGCTCGTCGCTGTGCCCGTGGCCGCGGTCGTCAACGCGGTGGTCAAGCACCTCACCGGCTCGTCCGGCGCCGACGACGCCACCAGCACCTCGGCTGGCGCAGGCGAAGGGTCAGCCGATCCTGTGTCGGGGCTGGTTGAGGGCGACGACGCCATCGCGCCGTCCTGATCGGACCAGCGACGCAGCGTTCAGTCGCCGACGGCCCTCGCCGGGGCCTCGGCCACGGCCGGCTCACGTGGCGTGGGCTCGGGGGTCGGGGTCACCTCGGCGGGCTGCGGCTGCGGGTGCTCGGCCCGCGCCTTGAGCGTGTAGGTGGGCGGCGGCACCGCCACCGGCTGCCAGGTCCCATCCCCGCCGTATGCCGCGTATGCCGCCCGCCGCGACGCGCGCTGGCCAGGTGCGTCGGAGGCAGCGCTGACGGGCGCAGCCGCAGGCTCCACTGACGCGACAGGGGCCGTTGCCCCGGCCGAGGCCACAGCGGTTGCGGCGCTCTCGGCTGCGGTCACGCGGGCGCTGGCAGGGGCATCCACGGCGGTCTCGGGGTCGGCAGACCTGGATCGTGTCGCGGTCGTCGCGCCCCGGACGGGAGCAGGACGACGCCGTGCAGGAGCAGCGGTCACCGGGGGCTCAGACCCGGACATCGAGCGTTCGACCCGGGCCAACGTGCGCTCGTGGACGGCGGCATACCGAAGCATGACCATGCCGAGCGCGAGGGAGGCGAAAGCAACCACCACGGAGGTCCACCGCAACACCCCGGCTGCTGACAGCACGACGGTGACCGGCACGAGCACCGCCAGACCGAGGAACGCAATCCCGCGGACCCGGCGTCCCAGCCGACTCCACCGCGATCGCTTCGCCCGCGGCGAGCGCCGCGGCGACGCCGAACCGAGCCCAGCCGAACCGAGACCGGCCGAACCGAGACCAGCCACGGGACCAGGCGAACCGGTCGGCAGCGCCGATCGGGTCGAGCGGTCACTCCCGTCAGCCCGTCCCACGGGCAGTCCCGCGGCCCGGGCACCGGTGGACCTGGCGACCAGCGGCGACGGGAGGGCGGCATACACCGCCGGAGCGGGTCGCGGCTCGGGCGAGGGGAGCACCGGGCGACGTTCGAGCAGGCGGATCGCCTCGCTGAATCGGTCGACCGAGCGCGCGGTCGCCAGGGCCTCACGGCGCCGGACCCAGTGCTGGATGAGGAAGGCAGCCCAGATCGCCACGATCGCGACGAAGATCAAAGACGAGGGCTGCACGCGACTACCGTAGGGACCTGCGGTGGCCCCCCTGCGGACCTGGCTCGGTGTGTCGCAGATGAGGCTGATGTGACGGGTGTGAAATGCCCCGACAGCGTCCCCAGACCCCCGCTCAGGACAGCGCGCGCCACCTCTGGATCGCCGGCTGCCCCGCCAGCTCCTCGGCGGTGATCGCGAAGGCCCGGTGGTCGCGCCACTCCCCCTCGATGTGCAGATAGCGCTCCCGCACGCCCTCTTCGCGTAGGCGCAGATGGGCAACGACAGCCAGTGACGCTTCGTTCTCGGGGCGGATGTTGACCTCGACGCGGTGCAGCCCCAGCGGACCGAGCGCGTAGTCCACCAACGCCGCCAGCGCCCGGGTGGCCACGCCCTGGCCGGCGAACCGCTGCCCGACCCAATAGCCCGCCGCCCCGGACAACAGTGACCCGCGCATCACTCCGAACAGGTGCGCCTGCCCGGCCAGGTCGCCATCGACTTCGACGGCAAACGGCACGATGGTCCCGGCTCGGGCGTCCCGGTTGAGCGCGCGCACGTAGCCGCCGTAGCCCGTCCGCAGGACCACGCCGTCCGGAGGGGTCGGCTCCCACCGGGACAGGTATGCCGCGTTGTCCCGGCGCAGGGCTTCCCACGCCGACTGGTCGCGCCGGTGCAACGGCCGGAGCACCAGGTGGGGGCTCATGCCGTCAACGACCTGCAGGCTGACCGGCCATCGGGCCGCGCTCACGCGTCGCCCCGGGCAGGATCGGGTGCCTCGTGGTCGGACCCCGCAAGCTGGTCGACGACGTGGGCGAGGATCGGCTCGAGAACGGCAAGCCCGTCGCGCACCCCGCCGCGCGACCCCGGCAGGTTGACGATGATGGTCCGGCCGGCCACGCCGGCCAGCCCCCGCGACAGGGCCGCCAATGGCTGCCCGCCCGCCGTCCCGCGGGTCCGGATGAGCTCTGGTATGCCGGGCAGTTCCCGATCGAGGAACGGCCGAGTCTGCTCCGGGGTCCGGTCGGTCGGCGAGACCCCCGTGCCGCCGGAGGTAATGATGACGTCGGGCACCGAGGCGTCGGCCTCACCAGCGTCACCCGACAGTGCTTGTGCGAGAGCGGCGCCCACCGGGTCACCGTCGGCGACGACGACAGGTGGGGGGACGGCATACCCCCAGTGGGTGAGCGTCGCGACGAGGAGGGGGCCGGTGCGGTCCTCGTAGGTGCCGTCGGCGGCCCGGGTCGAGGCAACGATGACGACGGCGCAGCGGCCCGACGCGGCGGCGGTCACGCGCCGTCCTCCCGCCAGTCGCCCGAGCGCCCGCCGGACTTGGCGACGACGCGAACGTCGGTGATCCGGGCGTGCCGGTCGACCGCCTTCACCATGTCGATCAGAGCGAGCGCGGCCACAGCGACGGCGGTGAGGGCCTCCATCTCGATGCCCGTCCGGTCGGCGGTCCGGACAGTGGCACGGATCGCGACCCCGTCGTCGTCCACGGTGAGGTCGACGCTCGCGGCGTGGACTGCCACCGGATGCGCCAGCGGGATGAGCTCGGGAGTGCGTTTGACTGCCTGCAGCCCAGCGATCCGGGCGACGGCCAACGCATCCCCCTTGGGGACCGTCCCGTCCCGCAACGCCGCGACCGCGGCTGCGGACAACGCAACCCGGCCTGCGGCGGAGGCTTCCCGGGCGGTGACCGGCTTGGCGCTCACGTCGACCATGTGCGCGCTGCCATCGGCGCGCACATGGGTGAGCCCGGACGCTGCCTCGGAGTCCGGGTCGGTCATAGGAGGATGCTGTCGACCTCGTCGCCCGGCTGCAAGTGGGTCACCTCGGCGGGCACGAGCAATAAGGCGTCGGCGGCGGCGAGGTCGGCGACGAAATGCGACCCCTGGCCAGCCACCGGCGTCGCCACCCACCCACCGTCCGGGGTGCGGTCGACAGTGGCGCGGGCGATTTGCAGGCGACCGGCGGGCGAGCGCAGCGGCGCAGCGAGCCGCATCCGGGTCGTCGGGGCGACCGCCGGCTCCAGGCCCATGAGCCGACGCAGCAGCGGCCGGACAAACACCTCGAACGACACGAACGCCGACACCGGGTTGCCGGGAAGCCCGAAGAACGGCACCCCCCGCTCCCCCAGCCGACCGAAGCCCTGCGGCTTGCCCGGCTGCATCGCGACCGTCACGAAGCCGACCTCTCCGCGCTCGCGCAGCACCGCCTTGACGACGTCGTGCACCCCCATGCTCACCCCGCCGGAGGTGATGACGACGTCGACGTCGGCGGCCAGCCGGTCGAGCAGGTCGCGCACCTCGCCGGGGTGGTCGCCGATGCTCCCCCGGTATGCCGTGTGCCCACCTGCCGCGTCGACCGCGGCAGCGAGCAGGTGGCTGTTGGAGTCGTGGATCTGCCCAGGTGCCAACGGGTTTCCCGGCGCGATGAGCTCGGCGCCGGTTGACACGACGGCCACCTTCGGGCGAGGTCGGACAGCCACCTCGGCATGCCCCGCTGCAGCCAGCAGGCCGACATGTCGTGGCGTGAGGACCGTTCCGGCGGCCACGACCGGTCCACCCTCGGGCAGATCCTCGCCGCGACGTCGGATGGACGTCCCCAGGGACGTCGCGACGAGGACCGAGACGAACGGCATACCGGCGTCGGTGTCCTCCACCTTGACGATGGTGTCGGCGCCGGCGGGAACCATCGCCCCGGTCATGATGCGGGCGGCCTCGCCCGGACCGACCGGACGACTCGGGGCGTCGCCAGCGGCGATATCGGCGATCACTGGCAGGCGGACCGGGGCTTGGGCTGTGGCGGCCGCGATGTCGGCCGCGCGGACGGCATACCCGTCCATGGCGGAGTTGTCGAAACCGGGAAGGTCCACGCGCGACGCGACGTCCGTCGCGGCGACCAGCCCCGCGGCCTCCCCGAGCGGCACGACGACCGGTGACAGTGGGCGGGCGGCGGCAAGCACCTGAGCCAGGTGCTCGGCGACGGTCCGGTCAGCCACCGGACCCGCTCGGGTATGCCGCCTGCCCACCGATCACTGCGCCGTCCGGAACGAGCGCCGGACCATCGACGACGACATCGCCCCGGCAGGTGACGTCTGCCCCGAACGTGACGTCGCCGCGAACCCGCAGCGACGTGCATTCCCGCAACGACGGAACCCCGGCGGCGAAGCGCCGCTCGAAGTCGGGCATGAAGGCAAAGTCGGGACCGAGGTCGATGAGCGGGTCGGGCCGCTCGCTCGTCGCGGCGATCCGCCAGTCGGCCTCGAACCGGAACAGGTCGGAGCGCACGAGGGTCAGCTCGTTGGTCGTCTTGACCGGACGGAACCGGCTGCGCGGCACGTGCATGGCCCGCGACCCATCGATCGCCTCGATGGCTGTCCCCATCGCGCATTCGATCTGGATGACCTTCGTCGAGGTCTTGTCGGTCGGGTCGACGGTCTTGCGGTTGACGATGATCGGCAGGCCCAGGACACCGTCGCGTTCATCGAGCATCCGGGCGACCACGTCGAGGTCGACCCAGAGGTTGTTCGCGTGGAAGGTCGCGTGCCGGGTCTCGTCGGCGAAGAAGTGCTCCTCGCCAGGGACCACCATCGCGTTGTCGCGCAGCACGATCCGGCCGTCGCTGATCCGTCGGGCCAGGTGGCCACCCTTGCGGTCGTTGACGGTGCGCGTGCAGACCTCGGCGAGATAGGGCACCTGCTCGCGCAGCAACCACGCCGCAATGTCGGGGTCGCACGTCGCCCCGAGGTTGTCGGCGTTGGACAGGAACGCATAGCGAATCCCCATGTCCCGCAACGAATCCAGCAAACCTGTGCGAGCTAGGGAGAGATAGACGTCGCCATGTCCGGGCGGGCACCACTCCAGCTCGGGGTCAGCCGGCCAGTCGACGGGCGCGAGGGTGTCGGCCCGCAGCTTGGGCTCGGCACCCTGCAGGAACCCCAGGGGCAGCCCACGCACCGGCAGATCCGGGTATGCCGCGAGGATCGCCTCGGTCTCCGTGTCGGTGCGGAACGAGTTCATGAAGATGACCGGGAGGGGGGCGGCATACCGCTCGCGCAGCGCGAGCACTTGGCGGGCGATGACATCGAGGAAGGTGAGTCCGTCGCGGACCGACAGGGCCGACTTGGGTCCGGCCAACCCCATGCTCGTGCCCAGTCCACCATTGAGCTTGATGACGGCCACCTGACGCAGTGCTGCGGCTCGATCTGCTTCACTCGCTTCGACGGCGTCCAGTCGCGGCAGGTCGACCAGTGGCTCGATCGAGGCTTCGGGGATCGTCCCGAGCGCCCCGGACTCAAGCTGGTGGTAGTAGTCGGTGAAGACCGCGACCGACCGATCGTCGGCACCCCGCTCGTGCAGCCGCCGGACCGCCTCCGCCAAGCCGTCGACGCTCACGTCGTCGTCCTCCCACACCCGTCCCGCCTGCTCACCGGGTCAGCCTAACGGCCGGGTGGGTCGGGCCGATCCGCGATCCTCCCCGCCGGCCGGTCGGCCCCTGGGCGCGTCAGCCGACTGGGGTCAAGATGAGCTCGTCCCGTCGAGCCGCGGTCAGGGCCGCGTCGGTGAAGGGCCACGGGAAGGTTCCGCCACTGGACCAGGCGTCGATTTGGTCGGCGTAGTGCGGATGGTAGGGATGCCCGCTCTGACCGGTCTGGTTGACCCACGTCGACGAATCGAGGTTGGCCAGGTCGACGACCATCCGCATTGACGGCGCCCAGTTGACGACAAACCCGGACGAAGCGTTCCACCCGTTGGCGTTGACAACGGCGGACCCACCCGGCAACGGGAACGGCCCGCGGTTGACCATCGCCCGGATCGGCCCGGGCACCGGGTCAGCCCCGAGGACCCGATGCGTCAAGGTGAGGGTGTGGACCTTGCCCCAAGACCAGCCCTGGACGTCCGACCCGAGCGACTTGGTCAGGGCCAGGCGCGCCTGGACCAGGGACTGGCGCAGGATCTCGTCGCGGCTCTCGACGATCGAGGGGGTGCGCTTGTCGTCCCACCACGGGTTGGTCGGGTCGCGCAACAACGCGGTCACCACCAGCCGCCAGCGCGACCCCCCATCGGCGCGTAGGTCCGGAGGAAGCTGATCGTCGAACGCTGCGGCAAGCACCTTGGTCCACACCGCGTAGAAGTAGGCCGCGGCGGCGGACGCCTCGGACCCATCGGCCGGGGTGGTGTAGTCCCAGGACTTCAGCAGGGCCTGGGCGCTGCCCGTGAACGGATCGTCGCTGAGGTCGACCGCCACCAACGAGGGAACGAGCACCTGCGCGAAACCGTCCGTGACATCGGCCTGGATCGCCGCCATGTCGGCCACGGTCACACTGCCGGGAGTGGCCCCCGTGAGCCGGTCGCGGATGCGCTGGCTGCGCCACCCGGCATCCCACTCGGTCGTCAGGAACGGTGTGCTGGACGCTGTCACCTGCTGGTTGGCCGCGACGAGGAATCCTTCCGCCGGGTTGAGCACCCACGGCAGGTCCTCGAACGGCACCCAGCCTTCCCAGTCCCATTGGGAGTTCCAGCCCGGTGACGGAAGGAAGCCCGGCGGCAGACCCGAGGTCGCCGACCGACGCACCGGGATGAGTCCCGGCGCCTGGTAGCCGATGTTGCCGGACGTATCGGCATACACAAGGTTCTGCGACGGCACGGCAAAGAGCTTCGCCGCGGCCCGGAACGCCGTGAAGTCTGTCGCCGTGTCGAGGGCGAAGATGGCGTCGGCGCTCGTCGAGGGGACCAGGCCGGTCCAGGCGAGGGACACGGCATACGTCTCGATCGCGGTGCTGGCCCCAGGCAGCGGCGACTTGCCCACTTCGGCCGCCGCCGGGAACACGTCGCTGACGATCGGTCCGTGGCTGGTGCGCCGGACGGTGAGCGGCACGTCGGCGCCGCCGCGGACCTTGATCGTCTCGCTGGTCACCTGCAGCGGGAACTGGCGCCCGTCCCGCTGGTATGCCGTGTCCGTCACCCTCTCGAGGTAGAAGTCGGTGACGTCGGGGCCGAGGTTGGTGAAGCCCCAGGCGATGGAGGCGTTGTGCCCGATGACGACCCCGGGCACTCCGGCAAGCGCGAATCCACTGACCGCGAAAGGGCATTCGGGCGTGACGGTCCGGCAGCGCAGGCCGACCTGGCTCCAGATGCCGGGGATCGAGACCCCGAGGTGCGGGTCGTTGGCAAGCAGCGGTTTCCCGCTCTTGGTCAGGCTCGGTCCGACGACCCAGGAGTTGGAGCCGACACCCTCACCGCGGCCGACCATCGGGACGACCGACTCGAGCAACGCCGACGCGGAGGTGAGCGCTGCGGTGACCTCGGGATCGGCTAGTTCAGGCAGGGTGGCGAGCGCTGCCGTGGTCGTCGGCGAGGTCACAGCCGTGGTCGTCGCCGTGGTCCTGGCGACACTGGCGGACGGGGCCGACCGGGCTGGCAGCGCGGAGGCGGCCGAGGCGGCCGTGAGGGCTGCGGGGACGAGCGTCCTCGACGTGCTCCGCGTCGGTGACCACTGCTCGGCCGAGAGGATCGGCACATGGTCGGTGGTCGGATAGGGCGGATAGAGCGCGTCGACGAGCGCAGCGCCCAAGGTGCCGGTCAACCGGCCGCGGGCCAGCTCGTCGTTGAAGTTGCCGCGCAGGTCATACGCCATCGCCTTGAGCCAGACGAGCGAGTCGACCGCCGACCATTTCTCGACCCGATAGTCGGGCAGTTGGGTGGCCAGGACCTGGTATTCGACGGCAAGGTTGGCCGGCTCGCCGGCCCTGGTGAGATAGTCGTTCACGCCGTCGGCATAAGCCCCGAGATAGAGCCGGGTAGCCGGGGCGAGGGTGGGCAGTTCCTCTTCGGCGACCTTGCGCCAGCCCATCGTCCGGATCGCCTTGTCGGCGTTGACCCCCGCCGCGCCGACGAGCTCGGCCAAGCGGCCTGAGGCGATGTGTCGACGCAGGTCCATCTCGAAGAACCGGTCCTGCGCCGAGACGAACCCCTGCGCCCGGAACAGGTCCGTGGGGTTGTCCGCCGTGATCGTCGGTATGCCGCGCTCGTCCCGAGCAACGGACACCGAGCCGCCGAGCCCCTCCAGGGCTATCGTCCCGGTTGTCTGCGGCCAGGCCTTGCGCACGGCGGATGTCGCCAGACCCCCGACCGTCGCCAACGCCACGACGAGGAGGGCCCCGATCCAGATCCCGGCCCGACGGAACACCTTGGCACGCGTCACCCTGCGAGACTAAGCCACGCCCACCGGAAGGAACTGGATGCCGCCCCGAGCCGAGCTCAGCAGTGGGTTCACGCCGGGCTTCGGGCTGCCTGGACTGGCGACGGCATACGGGCTTGACGACCTCACCTGGACGCTGCTCATCGGGGCCGCTGTGCTGCTGCTGGCGTTGGTCGCGGTGCGCATCTCGGCCCGGTCTGGGCTGCCGACCATGCTGCTCTATCTAGCGATCGGCTTCGCTCTCGGCGAGGACGGGTTGGGCGTGAGCTTCCATGACGCCCAGCTCACTCAGGTGCTGGGCTATTCGGCGCTGGTGCTCATCCTCGCTGAGGGCGGGTTGACGACTTCCTGGCCGGGGATCCGCCGGTCGGTGGCGCCTGCGGCGGTGTTGTCGACCGTCGGTGTGGTTGTGTCGGTCGGTGTCGTCGCGGCCGCTGGGCGCTATGTGCTCGACCTGTCGTGGCCCGTGGCGCTGCTCGTGGCGGCGATCCTGTCCTCGACCGACGCCGCCGCGGTGTTTTCGGTGTTGCGTCACGTGCCCCTGCCGCGCCGCCTGGCCGGGCTGCTGGAGGCCGAGTCGGGGTTCAACGACGCGCCGGTCGTCATCCTGGTCACGGCGTTGTCCCTGCGGCTGTCCGACCTCGACGACTCGACGTGGTGGGTGTTGCTCGTCCTCGCCGTCGTCGAGCTCGCCGGTGGGGCGCTGATCGGGTTGGCCATCGGGTGGCTGGGTGGGCGCGTCGTCCGGCGGCTCGCGGGGGGTGCCTCTGGCCTGTTCGCCATCGGGGTGCTTGCCGTCGTCGTCCTCGCGTATGCCGCGGCCGCTAGCGTGCACGCGTCCGGCTTCATCGCGGCATACCTGGCGGCGTTGGTGCTGGGGAACACGGGACTGCCGCACCGGCCCGCCGTGCACGGGTTCGCGGAGGCCCTCGGGACGCTGGCGCAGATCGGGTTGTTCGTGCTGCTCGGGCTGTTGGCCAGCCCGTCGAGGCTGCCTGGACAGATCGTCCCGGCAGTGGTCATCGGGTTGGTGCTCCTGCTGGTCGGGCGGCCGCTGTCAGTGCTGGTGTCGTTGACCCCGTTCCGGGTCGGGTGGCGCGACCAGGTGTTCCTGTCGTGGGCGGGGCTGCGGGGTGCCGTGCCGGTCGTCCTGGCGACCGTGCCGCTCACGGTGGGGGCGATGGGGACGCAGTGGATCTTCGATCTGGTCGTCGTGCTCGTCGTCGTCTACACGCTGGTCCAGGCGCCGACCCTGGCCTGGATGGCCCAGCGGTTGAGGGTCGCCGAGTCGGTGCATCGGACCTCGATCGAGGTCGAGACGACCCCTTTGGAGGAGCTCAACGCCGATCTGGTCAGCGTGAGCATCGGCCCGCAGTCGCACCTGCACGGGGTCGAGGTGTTCGAGCTGCGGCTGCCCCCTGGTGCCGCTGTCACCCTGGTCGTGCGGGGGTCAGAGACGATCGTGCCGGTCTCGACGACGCGGCTGCGGCACGGTGACCAGCTGCTCGTCGTCACCACCGCGGCGGTGCGTGACCAGGTCGAGAAGCGGTTGGTCATGGTGAGCCGCCACGGTCGGCTGGCCGGGTGGGTCTCCCGGGCCGAGCGAGGGAATTCGGGACCTCGGCGACCCGTTCCGTAGACTGACCCACCGCAGCCGACTGACCCACCGCAGCAGACTGACCCACCGCAGACTGACCCACCGCAGCCGACCTATCGCCGCCGCTCCGCGTCGGCCCCCGCCCCGCTGACGAACGACCGAGGACCGCCGTGCCCACCTACGCCTACGCCTGCACCGCTTGTGACCACTCCTTCGACGCGGTCCAGTCCTTCAGCGACGACCCGTTGTCGGTGTGCCCGGAATGCGACGGGCGGCTGCGCAAGGTCTATGGCTCGATCGGGGTGACCTTCAAGGGGTCGGGGTTCTATCGGACCGACTCACGGTCCTCCTCGTCGAAGTCCTCGACGGTGCCGGCCAACGCCGGGTCGTCAGGGTCGGCGGGGTCATCCGGTTCGTCAGGCTCATCGGACTCGTCGGGTTCGGGGCCTGGGTCGGGGTCGGCTGGGTCAGGGTCGGCTGGTTCGTCGTCCAGCGCTGGCTCCGGCTCGTCGTCAGCCACGTCGTCCGGGTCGTCGTCATCATCCGGGTCGTCGGGCGCGTCCAGCAGTTCTGGCTGACGCACGGTTCCCTCTTCAGTGATCGGCTGAGCGCGCGGCGGATCCCTCATCCACATCCCCCTGGCCGGTTGTCCCATCGTCCACAGGCACCCAGGGTGACGGGGCGGCGGCATACGGGAGGTTCTAACCTTCGGACATGACGAGCGGCGTGCAGGCACAGATCGGGGTCATCGGC